>Ga0316227_1002095_pt1 | contig 18797 bp, 44 predicted proteins | sample TBH18019metaG_FD_206012 | JGI IMG/M metagenome (GOLD analysis project Ga0316227, IMG submission 206012) | Freshwater microbial communities from Trout Bog Lake, Wisconsin, USA - TBH18019 | ecosystem: Environmental > Aquatic > Freshwater > Lake > Hypolimnion/Profundal zone | place: USA: Wisconsin... | reverse complement strand
GCTGGTTGTTCTAGTGCTTTGTCAATGGCTTTAAGTGCATCATTAGCAAAAGTGCTATTTAGCTGTTCGCAATATAAATTCAAAACTTCTTGTGCCATCTTTAATGCTTCTTTAGTTTGTGGTGTCATTTACACACTCCAATCCATACTCTTTAACAAATTGTTGATTTGTATCGTAGCGAGCATATACTTTTCCATCTACACATTTAGATTCATAATTTACACATCCAGCAATAAAAAAACAAAATAATACGATTACGATTTTTAATAATTTATTTTTGTTCATAATAAACACTCCCCAAATTTTTTAATCAATTGTTCAAATGTCATTTTCGAAACTTTGATTTCTACAGTTCCTTCCGCAGGATAATTAAAATATCTAACTGGATTGCCTTCTTCATCTAATAGCGCATATATTTTTTTCATATCAACGCATCCTTGTTTCCATAGATTTCAATAAATCGATCAGCCAAATAAGCATTTTGAATATTTAATGCTTTAAACATTTCAAAGGCAAACTCATAGTATTCAATTTTTCTAGCTCTATTCCATTCAACAGGCGGTCTATTCGCAATATCTTCCATATTGGCTATCTTATCTGCCAACTTAATTAAACATGCGCCATAGCTTATTAAACCAGCTTTCCTGACCTGTTCTTTACGGCGTTCTATTTTTGGCAATAACTGATCTTCACTTACTTCTTGCACAATGTTGGCAATCTGCTCACCAAACAAATCAACAATCTCTTGATAAGTTGCGCTTGTATCTTCTAAAACATCATGCAACAAAGCACCAGCCAAAATTTTTTCATCTTCAACTTCAGCATTCAATAACAAATAGAAAACACGCAAAGGGTGAGCAATATAAGGTGTTGCATCAGCATCTTTACGCACTTGACGATGATGTTTCATTTCTGCAAAATCGTAAACTCTTTCCAAAAACATTTTATTTCCAATCAAAAGCCCCTTTCGGGGCAGTTTCTTAAGCAACTTTCTTTTCTACATCGTTTACAAAGTTCCAAAAGTATTCTTTCATGTAACCGCCTTTGAATGCTTGGTAAATCAATTGATTACCGTAAATCCCAAAATTTTGCACACGATAATTTCCAGCATCTTCAGCATTTTCAGGCGCACCTTCTAAGCCATTGAAATATACTTTTACAAAATCCCAAATTTTTTGACGCATCTCAGCACTCATTTCATTATTCACAAAAACATACTTAACTTGCGGAATGTCTTTGCGAACATTATTGTATTCATACAAATCTTGCATTCCATCAAAACGACCATACTCGAATTGACCTGCATAATCTTCTAACTGTTTTGCGCGAGCTGGTGGCAAGTCTTGAACATAAATACGAACGCTACTTCCCATGCTGTACGCTTCAGCATTAACACGACCAACAAAGCCATTCGCTTTCATGTATTGGCGAATCATTTTTGCGGCGGCGGCGTGGTCACTTATTTTCTTTTCCATTTCAATCTCCTTTTTCGTAATCTTCAAAAATTAATTAATCACTACATTGATATATTATTCTAATTAAGAATAAAAAACAACCTATTTTTTCAATTTATTTTAATTTTTTTCAAGTTCCCAAATTCCCATTGTAATAGTTGTTTCTATTACATCATGATCAACCACAATTTGACCTAAAAATTCATGCTCAGATATATAACGTGTTTTTACCAGCTCACCTTTAGAATTGTATGTTTTTAAAATTTCAGTAACGGTACAAAGGCGTGAAAATTTGCCGCGAGTTTTATATTGAGTTCCGATTGCATATTCCATTTTTAAGCTCCTTCATCATTAATGTATTTTAAGTATTGTTCTAAATATTCTTCTGCCTGCTTTTTTTTCATAAAAAATTTAATAGTTGCATTAGAAATATAAATTGCATAATTTCCAAAAGATGAATTAGTTTTTTGAATAATTGGATTTTCAATGAATTGTTCGATTAACATTTTTAAGCCCCATAATTATTTATATCAATTAAACAAAGATCAGCAATTCTTTTTAATTCTTTATCTGATTTAAAAGCTAAAGCAAAAAAAGTATCTCCGTAATCAAAATTATTAAAATTTTTATTTTCATTAAGTTGATCTGATTTAATTTGCAATTCAAAACAAATTGCCCCAATAATTTTTCCACGTTGTTCAGTTGTTAATTTCATTTTAAGCCCCTTCCGCAACAAAGTTTTCTTCCAAAACTACCAAAACGTGTTCACGATCTAAACTATCTCCGAAAAATTCAACACCGAAACGATTGCTTAATCTCACAATTTCAATTGCCGCTAAAATTTGAGCTTCGTTATAGTTCATTCCATACAAACCACCAACGCCATAAAATCCAAAAACATAATTGAAAAATTCGATTTTGTTCATTTCGCTATCTCCCAAAAGTTAATCACCACACCTACATATTATACTTAATAAGAATACAATACAAGCATTTTATTGAAAAAATATCATTTTTTTTACTTTGATTTGTATGCTAGAATGTTTTAACTAAGGAGAGTACCCATGAAAATCGGAAAATATGAAATTAACGAAAATGCTAGATTTTTATTGCTAGTGGAAGATGAATTGCCAATTAGCATTAATGCTGGCAATGGAATACCTATGACGGCTATTTGGAATAATGGTGAACCCAAACCATTTAAACTGGATGGCGAGTTCACCGTACCTTTAGATGCTAAAGATTTTGAGAAGTTAGTGAATCAAGAATGATTTTTTAAAATATCTTGCCAAGCGGCTTCGTATATTTCTTTCTGCTTGGCATTATAAAAATCAACTTGCATTGATTCTTCTTTGGTTAGATCGCGATTCTCGCTTTCGGCATCTTCTACAACTTTTCGGACAATTTCATAATATTTATGACATTTGTCTTTTGCTTTAAGCATTTGAGGCAAGTTGATCTGAACTTCAGCGTAAGAACCGTTTACCTTAAATACCATGTTTACATCACGATAACCTGAACCGCCCAATGAATCTTTTGAATTATCAAGCAAATCACGATGCTTTTCAGGTTCGCCAAACTTAGCAACAAGTTTAGTAATCGTCTTGTTGACATCTTTGGTTGATTTGATTGAAATCGTAGTTCTTAGCAAATCTTTAATCTTGCTTGGGTCGTTGTTGTAAGATTTGGTAATCTTATCAACAGCACGTTCTGAACCTTTCAATGTAACAACAGCCGCTTTCCCACCAAGTTCTTTTGCTATTTCAGCATTTGATTTGTCAAAAAAGTCTTTGTTCATTGCGGCAGTTTCATACATTTGCTTGAACTGTTCACGCTTATCTTTTGGAAGGCGTTGTATATCTTTCTCATGCAAAGAGTCTTCTAAATGTCTTTCATAAAATTTTTCTTTTTTTGCTGGTAGCGTTTTTGGAATGTTGTGAGGTTTTGCCGTTGATTGAGCGTACATTGCCGCCGTAGGCTTTCCCGATTGCGATGCGCTACCCCCACCAGCGGATATAAATTGACCGTCATGACCTCTAGGATGATCTGATTCTACAAAATCAGCATCATTGTAAGAATCAAATCTGCTCATCATTGCATCACCGCGAGGCATCTTTTCTTCAGGCATAGCCGCTTCAGGCGGTTCATACTCTGAAATCAAATCAGCATCCAATGTCAAAGTGCTTTGGAATAAGTCAGGCATCTCATTGAGATTGTCTTGCGCCCATTGAATAGCCAATGCTCTGTTTTGTGGGTCAACAACTGGCAATATTGTGCGTAATACTTCAGTAATGCCTTTGAGCTTGGTTTCTTCAACCTTAACACGCTCTGATTCAGGTTCTTCAATAAGGCTTTCCCATTCAGGTTTAAATGAATTCTTCCACTCATAAAATGCTTGCTTATAGCTCTTATTTGCATAAACATCAGGATAAGCGGCTTTTACTGATTCATAAAATTCTTCATTCCATGCTCTGTGCATTACGATCTTGTCAAAGAATGCGTAAAGGCTGTGCATTTCTTCACGAATGCCATTTACATATTGCACAATCGCTTTGGCATCCTCAGAGCCTTCACCAAATCCTTGAGTAAAGGCTTCATCCTTCAAAAGTAATGCTGGAACGTCAGAAGCGGCGGCAATATTCGCAATGATGTTATCTCTTGCAGTTGTCATCGCTGTATCTGTGTTTTGCAAGTTAATTGCTTCTATTGATTCATCAATGTCAATTGAAAGCACGTTGCCTGTTACGCCTTGTTGCAAGTAAGACCGTTTAATGCCTGCAACTGATTCCATCATCTTGTTAACGATTGAACCTGCTGGCTTTTGTTTAGAAATCAATAAACCAGCTTTAAATGTTACAAGGTCATCAGTAACCATTGATTGAATAAATGATTTCAATGGATATAAAGCACGTTGGAATACTGAGCGACCTGTAAAGCCAAAAGCACTTGACTGAAATGATAAGTAAATAGGCGTTCCATTAAATACAACAACGCTTCTGCTTGGATGATATGGCTGACCTGCGGCTGTGGTATAAGTTAAAGGCTTTTGAAAGTCAGGCGCATTTGGGTTTTGGTTAGTAACAATCGAACCTGCCAAGTTTAAAGGGTCTAGCTGGTTAAAGTATAAATTTAAATGTGGCAAATCCCAGGGGTCAATAGGGTCAGTTGTTGGGATTTTATCTGCGCCGTAAACAATAGCGGATGCACCATAAGTGCGCTTTAAAAACATCGTGTCACGAATATGGGCAGTTGCGCCTAGCTTTTCCCATTCTTTCTCAAATGCTTCAATAAGCATTTCTTTAGGCTGTTTGTCGATTGTGATGATACGAGGTTTTGAAAGGGCTAAACGGACAGGCTTTTCAACCAGTTTCCCACCGAGAGGGTGATATTCCCACAGCATCTTACATAAGTTATATCCCACATCAGTACCAGGCTCTATTTCTCCAGCCTGCAATACATTCATAAGCTGTGAACCAATGGAAGAACTGTTAATTACGATTTCTGACATAATTGCCCCTAATATCCGTACTTATCTCCAACGCCGATTGCAATAGAATACACAAAAGCATCTAATAAGTCATCAGCCCTTTTATGGGCATCTTTATCACCTATTCTAAAACCTGTCACTTGTGTTAGCAAATGATTTCTAGTTGCGCCTTTAAAAGATACAACTTTGTCGTAAGCATACTGACTTAGCTTTAATTTTTCCTGATAGAAATGTCCTGAAACGCTAATTGCACGTTCATCTTTACCAACAGCCGTTAGTTTGCTGTCAATAGAATGAGTATTCCATCCGCGAGTTCTGCCTTGTTGCAATAGAATAGAACCAGCCGCCGCATCTTCAATGAATGTGCCAATCACGCCATTGCGAGAACCGCATTGAACGGATAACTGTTCTAATCGCTGAAATACAGTTGGCATCCAAGATTCAAGCATTGCACCGTCAATTTGAACAATATCATAATCAAGCAATATCAGAGGTGTTCCGTAAAACTTATTGATTGCCACATAAACAATCGCAGTTCCATCGTTTTCTTTACCGCCTTTGACTGCGGTATCAATCACAGCATAAACGCCATCGCATTTTGTCGGATAGTCTGCGCCTTTTCCATCAATTAGCATTTTCTCCAATGAGAAAAACGCAATGCCTGACCAGTCCACAAATTCAGCTAAAAACTCTTGTTGGAAAATCAGCGGATGATTTGATTGCCGTTCTTTTTCTAATTCATCTAGCGGAACGTAAGGATTTGTTGAGGTAGGAGCATGAAATGAATGAAATCCCAGCTCAGGGTCATTACATATCGCATAAAAGAAATTTTCTGCATCCGTACCATTTGGCGTTGAGAATACCCAAGCAGTACCTTTGGTCGTTAGCATCGTAGGTTTAATTGATTTGCGCCATATATCCAACATTTGAGGCGATTTGGTAAATGATGCCTCATCAATCAGCACATAATGATATTCACGACCACGACCAGCCAATTCATTATCATTCAAAGTCCAAAAGTCAACCTTACCGCCAGTTGTTGTTTTGATTGTGCCGTCATTGCGACTTCCTGATAAGAATACAGGTTGCAATCGATCTTTGACTTCATCCCATATCTCTTGAAGCTGTTTGTGTTCAGGTGCGAAAATGCCTACGTTAAAACCTTCAGTTGAATAAGATACAGCCAATGCCACTAAGAATTTAGTCTTGCCCCATCGCCGACCACATCGAACCGCATTTAATCTTTGTCTGCCTATTATTAAATCAAGCTGACCCGAATGTAAATCAACATTCGTTACCGTTTTCATACAGGCAATCTTCCAACAATTTCCACTTTATGATCGTCATTATCTTCAACTGGAGCTTTGCTTGCTTTGTTAATTTCATTACCGAGATGGCTTGCTTGGTTTGTGACTTGTACTATCCTAGACAATTGCATCAACATTTCAATGTCTATTCCATTTTCAATACCAATCTTAGCAACGCCATTCTTAGCGAGCTTCGATAATTCCAATGCAACGTGCAAATTATTGTCTGCCACTTGTACGAGTTTTGACTTAACTGTGTTGATGTTATTCGCTAATTCGAGAGCGATTTTTGCATCATCTTCGGGTAATCCCGATTCGGATAAATCACGAATAATCTGTAAGGCTTTGTTTTGTATTGCTTCTTTTCTGCCCTGATTTGCTTTTTCGGAATTATTCGGAATATTATTTTCCGAAGAATCGGAATTATTGTTGGAAGTTGCTGATTTCTTTAGATAACTTCTGATTGTACCTTCGTCAATTCCGTACTCTTTAGCGAGCGAGTTTACGGATTCTCCATTGATGATATGCCGTCTTTTAATATCTTCCCATTGCTGTGGGGTGAGTTTGCTTTTTCTTGCCATGATGTGAAGGTGTCGGGCTTACTTTAGCGGAATAAAGTAATTACATTGGAGATATGTTTGACCCGACAAAATGTTTATAGCTTTGTTTTAAATTCAGAGATAAGAGATTTGAGTTTTGTTTTAATCTCTTGAACATGAAATAGTGATTTAATAGAACCGAGCTTTTCGAGTTCTGATTCTATGTATTCGATTTCAGCTTGCAGTTTTGATGTCTTTTTAACATCTACCAAAGGTGCAGGTTCATTTGCGACAATTGTATTTGCTTCAACAGTAGCTACCGTAGGAGCGGATTCGACAATCGGTTCTTGAGTATCTTCAATCATGATGCTTCCTTTCTTGGTTGGTTTAGATTTGATATTACTACCTTTTTTTTGAATTGTCATTCTATCCATTCTCCAAAGTTGCCTTTGTTGCCTTTAATGAATTGGTCTTTGACATCAATTTTTAACTGTGTTGCACGTTTTTGTACTGCTGGTTTGTCGAGAAACTCTGTAACACGATTCCAGTTTCCATCAGCAATTCTCCATTTAATCAAAGTGCGTACTTCACATTGATGGAGAATCCTTTGTGTATTCATAATGAAAAATCCCTTTTATTATTGTTTTTGTCATATCAAGTAATTTTTCTTCCGTTCCGAATCTTTCTTCAAATGTTTTTTGACCTGAATGTAAAGCTACGCCGTGACCGCCACCGAGATGATGCGTGTAACATAAGGGGATAGCATTAGACCAATGAGATTTTTGCCCCATACCTGCACCATGTCGTATGTGGTGTATCTGTGCTTCACTAAATCCAAATCCTTCGTTCATACATACAATACATCCAATTTGAGAGAGCATTGAATAATATTTGCGCTCAGTTACTTTCTTTTGTATCAATTCCAGCTCCATCCTAGTTGACTTGCCCAAATGACAATTTGATCTTGATAATCTGTCATTTCTTTAGTGCTTAATTTTGTAGTGCTTTTGACAGTTTCAAAAACTTCGCCGTTTATTTCTTTTTGCTCTCGCAGGAATTTATATCCCATCAGCTCATGAACTTCATCTTTGGTGTAACCAGTATATTCAGCAATAGATGTGTAAAGTTCCCATAAACGTGCGTTTTGCTCCATAGAGCGTGTTGATTTCTTTTCTTTGATGATTACTTGCCATTCGACTGCAAAATCTAGCTTGTTTAAGTAATCAACTAAAAATTGCAAATTTTGTTTTGATAGATTCCAAGTTTTACTCATCATTCAGTCCTAAAAGCTAACATGGATTTTAATCGTTTGATTTCGTCTTGCATTTTGATTAATTCATCTAATGGAATCGTGACCATGTTATTTTTGTTTTTAGGAAAGCGAATTTCTACTGGTTCGCCATTATCCCATCTTGGGAATAATATTGGCACATATTCTTTTTTCATTTTTCGCCGCGAACTTTTCTAATGAGTTCAATGATGCTGACTAAATCGTTGGGCGTTTGTTCCCACAATTGAATAATGTCGCTATCAGTTAATTGTGGAATTTGATGTTCATGTGGCATTTGAATATGACCACATTTTTTGCAAATAAAAGATTGATGATCTGACATTTAAAACTCCTTATTCTAATAATAATGATTGTTGAGCTACTCTTTGTTTTTGCAAAGATTCATATTCATTATTTAATTCGCATCCTAAATATTGCCTACCTAAAGTTTGAGATACTTGCGCTGTAGTTCCACTTCCCATAAATGGGTCTAAAACTATATCACCAATTTTACTTCCTGCAAGAATACAAGGTTCAATTAATTCTTCGGGGAAAACTGCGAAATGTGCGCCTGAATAGGCTTTAGTTGGAACTGTCCATATAGAGCGTTTATTTCTTTTTTCATTAATAGTTACAAAAGAATCTTGACCCCCACTATTATTTTGCTGGGTTCTTTTTCCTTCATACCGAATATTACCTTTATCACTTCTAGCATCATTGCCATAAGTTACTGAATTTTCTTTGATTGCTTCATTATCAAAAAAGTATTTATCAGATTTAGTTAACAAAAATATATATTCATGAGATTTAGTGCATCTATCTGTAACAGATTCAGGCATTGGATTTGGTTTATTCCAAATAATGTCTTGTCTTAAATACCAACCACGTTCTCTTAATGCAAAAGCAAGCATCCACGGGATTCCAATTAAATCTTTATTTTTTAATCCTTGTGATTTAAGCATTTTTGTATCTCTTACTCTGCTTAATCCTTTATCCATTACATGAGCTTCTTCACGACTTGTGCCTTTAGCCAAAGTTTGTCCTACACTTTTACAGTCTTTATGGCTTGAATAACTATCACCAATATTTACCCAAAGTACACCATCATCAGCCAATATATCCCAAACGCAATCAAATACCTCGCACATTGCTTCAATGTAAGCCTTTGGAGTTTCTTCCAAACCAATTTGCTCATCTTGTCTTATAGCTCCACAACGAGGGCATACGTCTTTATAAATTCCATCACCTACAGCACCGCCCATGTTTTTATGTCCAGTAATGGTTTTCTCAGAAAACTTGCTATCACGCTTATGACTGCAATTAGAATCCCCACCAACCCATGTCGCTGTGCCATAGTCACGCAATCCATAGTAAGGTGGGCTAGTAACACACATTTGAACTTTTATGCCTTTTTGCGCCCATTTACGCATTGTTACACGACAATCTCCAAATTCGATTTTATTCATATTTTCTAGTGAATCATTCCTAGTTGTTTTTTAACTTGCATAAGTTTTTGATGATTTTCTGCTTTTTGTTCATCAGTAATTTTTCTGCCTATCATTACTGGAATGTTTTTCATCTCTCTAGCTTTGCACATTTCAATAATGTCAGCAGGCGTAGGCATTTTCTTATTGGTATCAACCCAAGTATCAAAAGATTTGCTTACGATAGAAAATTCAAAGCGATTAAGTTTATGCCACCAAATACGCAACAGCTCTTGATCTAGCTCTTGTTTTCCATAAAGCGTAGTCAATGCTCGCATCATTGATTTAAATTGTGCTTTTTCTATATCAACCATGATTAACTCCTAAAATGGAACTAAGTCTTTAGTAGGTTGCTCATCTTGCCAACGACCTTGATTCAAATAAGTAGAAGGATTTGGAATGAATTGTCCATCATTCTTAGTCCATTGGTTACTATTGGTCTGCCAACTCAAAGCATATAAAACATCGTCTAATTTTGGTTTTACCTTTTTCCAAGATACTTGAGCCGCTGTTTTCCCTACTTTTTTTGGATACGCTTCCCAAAATACATCAAAGTCATCAATTCCAGTTTGCTGAACCACAACCAACTTTGTTTTGTTATTTGTTGTAGTCTTTTCTTTTGTAGTGTTATCTTTTGTAGTCTGTTCTGGGATGATAAAATCTGATGTCGTCATGACGTTATCATGATTTGATTTGATTTGTCTAATAAATTCACGCATTTTTAAATTGCTAGTGGATGAAGTTACAAGTCTTTTTGCTATTTTTAAGCAAGTAATTCTTCCATCAGAATTTTCAAATAATCCTAAATCAACAAACCTTTTCATCATTTCTTCTACTTTTTGCAATGTAGAACCAGTATTTCGAGCAATTACTCTTGCATCATGTTTAAGTTCAAAAGTAATGTTTTCTGATGATGTTTTATTAACAATCAATTCTATGCAATACCAATATAATCCATAACCTTCAAGACCATAATCTAAAAGAACTTCTTGTAATTTTTCATCAAGATTGGCATTTGAATCATGTCTAAACCAATCCATCATCTTCCCCTATATAACCTTCTTTAACCGTCATTTGAATAATGTCTATAAAATGCTGAATATTGCCTATACTAATTAAAATAGTATCTTCATTACCCATGCCATATTGAGTAATTACTAAATCCCCATCTTCATCAATCCAACATTTAACTTCATCTTGCGCTCTAATATATTTAGCCATTTTTACTCCAAAAAAAAAGGCTTCACCTGCTAACTCACCTTTTTTAAGGGCGTTGGTAGAACGGTATAGTGACCGCCAGTTAGCATGTGAAGCCTTACTATATTAATTCATCCCTACCACGAGATGATTAAAACTCTAAATCAATAAATTTAGTTTTGCAAGTATTCATTAATTATATTTTTTGCTTCTTCATATCCATAAGCAATAACAGCTTCATAATTCTGACTTTTAGCTTTTTCAATAAATTCAATTTGTGATTCCGTTGGCTTTCCGCCTTTAGCTTTCATTTCTATAAACAGTCCATAACGAGTTTTATTTGCTTTCATAAGGAATAGGTCAGGAACTCCTGAGATTAATCCTTCTGCCTTCATGTAAGCGGCAAGTTGCATACTTCTTTTTGCGGCATTTGGAATTGAAAACATGGTTAGCTTTGGATATTGCAATCTAAACCATTTAATCAACATTACTTGTTCTTGATGCTCATTCAGCTTCATTGATTTGTTTCAATACCCATTTTGAACCACCGAGCTTTTTGTATTTAATAATTTCATCTTCAGTCATTGAAATATGAATTTGCTTTTTCTTAATTAAAATTTTCTTACGACCTGAATTTGGTCGCGCTCCACCTAGTTTTTTCATGTTTACTCCAAATTAGTTTTGTTGCATTATAACCACAAAATGAAATTATTTCACTTTTTTTCAATTTATTTGTTGCATTGATGAAAAAATAGGATTAACATTCAATTGTAGTAAATGATTAATGAAACTTTTTAGGAGATTACGAAAATGAATGTAAATTTAGGCTTACACAACATTGAAAAAATGGTTTACAAAAAGAAATACTTTAAAGCTGATGAAGGCAAAGATAATGATTTCTTTGTAATGGAATTAAATTTTCACGATAAAGATGGAAATGTTTATCAAGTTAATATTTTTGGTGACAATGAATGTGAAATAATTGAGCTTGATAATTAATGTTAATGCCCTCGAAAGAGGGCTTGTTTAGGAGATTACGAAAATGGGTGTTGAAACAGTTAAAGTCAATGGAATCAATTTTGAAGCATATTACGCTTGTGAAGTTGAAACCGATCCCTTAGGTACTGGTGACAGTCCTACCGAATATGTAGTCGAAATCATTGCAATTGAAGTTGGTGCAGATACTCAAGATGTGCAGGATATTTTACCTCGCCACATTTATGATGAAATCATTTATCAAATCATTCAAACAGAGGCGAACAATGGATAACTTTCTTATTATTATTATCGGTTTAATTGTATTTATTGCTGTTCTAGCGTTTGCTGGATGGCTTGGTGAAGATAAGGATTGGAAATAATTATGAAAAACATTTACACAGCATTTATTAAGGCTCAAAAAGAATTTGCGCCAGCTCTTAAAACATCTACAAATCCGCATTTTAAATCCAAATACGTTAGTTTGGATGGTTGCATTGAGGCTGTTATTGATGCGCTAAATAATAACGGCATAGGCTTATTACAGCTTACTCATGAAGCCGAACATGGTGTAATGGTTGAAACTGTATTGATTCATGAATCAGGTGAGCAATTAAGTGGTGGAAAATTGTTTGTTCCAGCAACCAAATTGGATGCTCAAGGTTTTGGTTCTGCATTAACTTATGCTCGCCGTTATACATTGATGGCAACGTGCGGTATCGCTCCTGAAGATGATGATGGTAATGCGGCATCAAAAGTACAAAATAAAACTGCTACAGCCCCTTCTGTTCAATCTGTGGAGTTCTTTGTTAAACGTATTACAGATACTAAATCTTTAGATGAACTTCAAAAAGTCTTTACTGAAATTTATACACGCATTAAAACAATGCCTGATTATGTTGATGCAGTAACTAAAGCAAAAGATGAAATGAAGCATTTATTTGAAAATGCAATTAATGTTTAGGAGATTGTCATGAATCAAAATGAACGGTTATTAAATTATTTGAAAATTAATAAAAAAATTAATCCATTGCAAGCATGGGAATCACTAGGCATTTATCGACTATCAGCAAGAATTTGTGATTTGCGTAAATTGGGATGGAATATTAAAAGCAAATCTAAAGAAGTATTAAATAAATTTAATGAAACTTGTTATGTTGCAGAATATGAATTGGGAGAATAAAAATGTTTGATTCCGTTTTTGGTCAGCCTTTAGAAATAATAAATTGTTTGTATGGATTATCAACACCAGTTCAAACAGATCATTTACAAAAAGTTAAAGAAATTATTGAGCAAATGGGTGATAAATATTTATTAGCTAAACCAGTAGAAAAGGCTAAATCATGAAAATTATAGATGTCGAACAAGGCTCTCCTGAATGGTTTGCGGCACGAATGGGCAACGTATCAGCTTCAAGAGTTGCTGACATTATTGCTAAAACAAAATCAGGTTATTCAGCTAGTCGTGAAAATTACTTAACTGAATTGGTGCTTGAGCGTTTTGGAGTTAAAGAAGAATCATTCACTAATGCGGCTATGGAATGGGGAACACAACAAGAGCCGTTTGCAAGGGTAGCTTATGAAATTAAAAATGATGTCTTGGTGCAACAAGTTGGTTATGTTGTTCACAATGATATTGATCGTGCTGGCGCAAGTCCTGACGGGTTAATTTTAGATGATGGACTGCTTGAAATTAAATGCCCAAATACTAAAACACATTTTGAATATTTATTGAATGGAAAACCGCCTCAAAAATACATTACTCAAATGGCTTGGCAAATGGCTTGTACTAATAGAGATTATTGTGATTTTGTTAGCTTTGATCCTCGCGCACCTGAAGGATTGCAATATTTTGAATATCGTTATTTTAGAGATAATGATTACATTGCAATGTTGGAAAGTGAAGTTGAAGATTTCTTAAAAGAAGTTGAAACAAGATTTAATTTATTAAATAAAAAATTAGAAGAAATGAAAGGTAAATAATGGCTTCAGTAAATAAAGTAATTCTTATTGGTAATGTAGGCGGTGCGCCTGAAATTCGTTATATGCCAAACGGTGAGGCAGTTGCTAATTTTTCTATTGCAACTACAGATCAATGGAAAGATAAAGGTGGTCAAAAACAAGAACGCACAACTTGGCATCGAATTGCGGCATATCGAAAATTATCTGAAATTGTTGAATCTTATGTAACCAAAGGAACTTCAATTTATATTGAAGGGCGTATTGATTCTAAAAAGTTTACTGATAAAGATGGAATTGAAAAATTTTCATTTCAAATTATTGCTGAACATTTACTTTTGCTTGGTTCAAAAGAAGCTAGACCAGCTCAAGAAAAAAATAAATCTAATGGCTATCAATCACAACCTGATGATAATACAGATTTTGAAGATGATATACCTTTTTAACTAACTTATTGATTTATAAGCAGAAAATAATGAATAAATTAATTTTAACATTGTTAATGGTTTCAAGTATTGCTTATGCAGATTCTTGGGAGATTCCAAATAACGGCGGTGAAAAAATTGTTTTGACTGATACTCCATGCAGTAACAAACCAAATCAATATGTTGCATTTACTCAAACAAATGAATATTCAGATTTTGGATGTTGGTTTTATTCAGAAAATTATGCAATGGTTACTTGGCGAGATGGAACAGTTCGTATTTATCCAGCAAAAGATTTTGTTAAAGTGCAAAAACAATAAGGAGTAAATATGAATTTTGAAAATACAACTAAAATGGAAACGGCATTGGGTAGCACTATACCAATTAATCCGTTTCCAATTAAAGATTTGGTTATTAATGCAGGAAAAAAAGAATATACATACAATCCACAAGAAAATATAACAACTTTTGAATTGGCGATTTTAATAAGGATGTTTCCATTTTTTACTATTCCTTCTTATAACGGCTATGATTTTGAAAAATATATATTAGACAATAATTTACAAAGGCATTTTAATATTTCGGAGATAAAAAAATGAGTTATCAACTTAATAAAATTGAATTACAAAAACATTTAAACCAAGCATTCATTAATACGATTAATGGATTGGCTAATGAAAAATTTATAACCATAAAACAATGCAATGAGATTTGCACAAACTATTCAATAGTCATTGAAGAAAGAAGTTGGCTTCCTAAAACTTTAGCTAAATGGATGGGATTGGAATGTGATAGAGTTTTTTATCGTTTAGTCAAAGCAGTAAATAGAAAAAAAGATGAATCTGATGTAGATGATTAATACATTAGAAAATCGTTAAAGCCTTGTTAATTCGGTCTATTCTATCTTGTAGTCCATTTGTACCACCATTGATGCGGCGAGTAATCTCTTGCCAGTTCTTAGCATCAGCTAGATAGTTTAGACCTTTCTTATTCCAAAACCAGCCTGCTGACATTGAAGCATTATTTTTTTCAATAAGCAGTTCAGGACTATTAAGCAAATCTAAACCTAAAGCATCGGCAACATTTGAATACATTTCACGACCTGTGATTTGAATTAAACCACGACCATGAAATTTCCATCCATCGCCATCTTCAGTATTGCCCATACGCCCTGCATAAATCTTATTAGCAATCTTTTCAGGATTGTGAGCATAATCATCAGCAGTTTGAATATCAAAGCGACTAGGAAATACATTTAATAGAGATTGAGCTGAATAATTTAAATTTTCTTCAAGAATTTTAAAGCTGGCAGATTCATGTCCACATTGACCGATAAATGCGGCTTTTCTTAAAGGTGTTGAAATATCATATTTTTCAAATACAGATTTTAAATAATCTTCCCATTCAGGATTGATTCCAAGTGCTATTAAATTCATTGACAAGCTCCTACAGCATCACGCAATTGTTGTTCATAAGTACGGCTTAATTGACGATCAATCATCAATGCCTTAACTCGCAAAGTGACTTTATCTTCTGATGTGGTTGTATCAAAATTCCATTTTGGTTCATCAGGAATAACGATTGCACATTTTTTAACGACTGGAACTTCAACAGTTGTCGGTTCAGGAACAATCTTTTGAGTTGCACAACCAACCAAAAGCAATGAAAGCAATAAACTATTTCTCATCTAAAATCTCCTTAACCGCTGAACAGTCATCACTATCAGGAATAGTTTGAAATTTAATTTTCAAATTCTCTATTTTCTGATTGCCAGCAATTTGTTCAGTTTTAATTTGAGTTTGCGTTGTTTGAACTTTGGTTTGCATATCTGCATATTCTTTGTTCATTTCATCAATTTTTTGATTTTGAATTTCGGATGCTTGTTTCCATCTTTCCACAGCTTCAGTCAAACTGTCATTCAATATTTTTTCGCTTGCAATGGTTTCATCACGATTTTTAATTTCATGTTTCAATATGCTGATATATCCACCAATTGCAACAACTACCAAAGCAATACCTATTTGTTTCCAGTATGAAAATAGAAATGGCATTATTTATCCTTTGTCATTACGCCAACGCCACCACCACCAGCTAAAGCACCAATACCAATACCAAAGGCTTGAGCATCAAATGTATGATTAATGATAACGTGAGCAATTGCACAGCCAATAAATACTAATGAGCCACCAAAAATAATTGTTTTAAATGCACAAAAAGTTTGATTATCTTTTTCTGTGAGCAAATCCATAAAAAATTTTTTCATTTAATTTTCCTTTATAAATTTATTCTTCTTCATACTCGACTTCTTCTTTTTTGCCGCCAATATGAATACCTGTGATTAAACCAATAAAACCACCAACGATTGTTTGAAAAGCAGGACTTACTATCGCAAGCACTTCTTTGTCATCAACAGCAGGGTCTAAAATTGCAAAAATAAACATACCGCACATTGCAATTACAATAATGACCAAAGCAGTAGTAGCAACAGCCATAATAAAGTTTCTAATATCCATTTTATCTACCTAAAGGATTTGAAGTTGCTTTTTTCAATGCTTGCATTTGTGATTCTAAACTTTCTTTAACTGCCTTTACTTCTTCACGAATGCTCATTAAAGCCGCATTAGTTTCTCTCACATTGCCATCGGATGTTGCTTTAGTTTCTCTTGCTAAAGCAATAGCATCAGAGGCTTTGTCCTGTATTTTTACCATACTTTCGGCATAATTAACTAATCTATCTTTTGTATCAGAAACTTCTGATCGTAAAGATGCGTTTTCTTTTTCCAATTCAGCATTGCGTTCAAGCAATTTTGTATTGGTATCACTAATTGAAGTTTTTAAATCACTATCATCATACGGCTTATAATTTTCAACCTTTTGGGTTGCATCAATAACTCGGTTGTAAGTTGTTATACCGATATAAATCGCTCCACCTGCTGTTGCCAAGATTGAAAAAACTATCGCTATTCCCGTCATTGATAATTTCGAGAAGGAAGTTTTGATTTCCTCTAAATTCATAAGGTAACTCCTGTTGATAAGCCGTTGATAAATTGGATTGTATCTGCTTTTGTTCTAAAAGTGGTCGATTTATTGTTGTTAAACTTAAAACTAAACCAAATCCTTGTATAAATTCTTTTTTAGGCGGTTCTGATGATTGTGATGAAGAAGTAGGTGTTGTCGTTGTTGTTGGAGTTGTTGTTGTTGGAGTTGTTGTTGTTGGAGTTGTCGTTGTTGTTGTTGTGGTAGTTGTTGATTGTGTAGTATCAGTTGCTTGTGTTGTTTGCATTGTCTGTGTTGTTTGCGTTGTTTGTGCTGGTTGTGTTGTTTGTATTGGTTTTGTTGTTGTTATTACACTTGTTGGACTAGCAGGACTTGTCACATTGCTTGGGTTTGTTGCTGACATAACACATGAATTATTAGATATTACCCAAGCTCCCCAAATTGGTGTTGAATAAGGCGTTGCACAAGTGGATGATCTGTTTTCAATAATGCTTCCAACATAACCTGTTTGACAAGATAAAGATTGCGTTTGAGTAGAAGGAATGCAAGTTGCAGGATTTGGTGTACAAGAATTGGTTGTGGTTACAAATCCAGTCCATACTGGTTGCCCATAAAGGTCAGGACAAGTCGAAGTATTTGTTTGAATAATTTGACCGCTAAAATTCTGTGGGCAACTTAAAGTTTGCGTTTGTTGTGTTGTTTGACATCTATAGCCAGCAGTTGAGCATCCAGCTTCATTTGGATAAAGTTCGCAAGCTAATTGCTGACAGGCATATAGTGAAGTTCCACCATCAACGTATAAACTAGATATTACTGCTCCTTGAGCATTCCATTGACTTGCGTAACAATTGGCTTCTACGTTATTGCTGAGAGTTATCAGAAAGAGGCAATATAAAATCTTTGCCGTATAACTTCTCAAACCATTCAGGATGTAATTCATACCAAGCCTTCCGAGCCGCATCGCCTATTGATCCACCAATAGGGCATGGTGAACCTGACATTTCCATTGCTTCCCATACAGCTTGATCGGATGAACAAGCTAAACTTACTGCCGCTACTTTTAAGCCTGCATCATTAAGGAATTTAGACCATTTTAACTTAACGCAATTTTGATCTAATAAAACTGTACCACCGCTAATAGAAAATATACCTGTTGTTGCCGCTCCGCTTACTGGAACTGCACATACATCTTGAGAAAACGCTGACATCGAAGGGGCTGTTGCTGGATTAACTGGTTGCCCTTGATATTGAATTACTGTTGGGTCTGCATAAGCATTTAATGAAATAAATAAAATAATTGCTTTTATTAAATTTTTCATTATTTATCTGCTTTTTTTTCGATTTTATCGAACAAGCGTTCTAAAGTTTGTTCCAATCTATCAAAACGCTTGTCGATGTCATCTTTTTTAACATACAAACTCGGAAGCTGAACTTCTAAATTTTTCATATCATCGGCTAATTTGGACTGGCTTTCATTTATTCTATTTTGAGTATTGGAGATTTGATTTAACCACCAAGTCAAAATTGCCGTAAATACAGGCGTTATTAACGAAAGAATAACGCCAATAGTTTGCCAATCCATGATTTCACCTTAATTGTATGATGGAGTTGTATTAGCTGGACTTACATCAGTTGTCACAGTTGAAGCATCAGTTGGTGTTGTTACTGTTACTGTTGAAGAATCAACAGGAGCTTCAGCAGGAA
>Ga0316227_1002094_pt1 | contig 18804 bp, 15 predicted proteins | sample TBH18019metaG_FD_206012 | JGI IMG/M metagenome (GOLD analysis project Ga0316227, IMG submission 206012) | Freshwater microbial communities from Trout Bog Lake, Wisconsin, USA - TBH18019 | ecosystem: Environmental > Aquatic > Freshwater > Lake > Hypolimnion/Profundal zone | place: USA: Wisconsin... | reverse complement strand
CGCGCCGCCTCCATGGAGGCCTTCAGCGTCTCCTCGAAATGCTTGCGGTTCGCCAGCCCGGTCAGGGCGTCGGTCAGGCTCTCGCGGCGGGTCGCCTCGAGCTTCTCGCGCAGGGTCTCGATCTCGCTGCGCGTCTCGCGCATGCGGGCCTCGAGGATCCGATTGTTGGCGGCGACCTCCCGGGTCGTGGCGACCAGCGTCGCGACGATCTCGGCGAACCGCGCCCGGCTCGGGAGGCCCTGAGACAGGTCCTGGGCGACGCCGCGGAGGGACTCGCTGTACTGCGCCGTCGAACCCAGGGACAGGTCCAGGATCTCGGTGACGGCGGCGATCTCGCTCAGGACCACGCGGCTGACATCGTCGGTGGTGCTCGCGAGGTGACGCCCGTCGAGATAGGTCTCGTGCAGGTCGTCGATGTCGCTCTCGGTGAGGCAGCCGTTCTGGGTCGTCAGACGCTTCACCGCATCGGCAAGGAGCGGCAGCTCGCCCGAGACGTAGGCGTACCAGACGGCGTAGGCGCGCGGCGTGGCGGACGGTCCGTAATCGCGAATCAGATCATGGCTGCGCTTCGCCAACGCGAAGCTGCGATCGCGGTCCGAATAGGTCTCCTGGCTCATCCGTATCCCGTGGTCCGGGGCGACCGGCGCGCATGCGCCGCAGCCCTGACTTGATATACGGCAGCCTGGTAGCCGGACAGTTAAGCCCGACGAGACCTTTGTTACTTATCCTTCTTCGCCAAGACTGGTCGAAGCAGGAATGCCGGAACGTGGGATCCGAGGCCCACGGGCGTGTCCCCATCCGCGTCGATCCGGCGCCCACGTTCCTCGCGCGCGGATTCGCCGCCGCGGCCGGTCGAACGCAGTGCGGCGCGCGGCTCGGGCCGGCTCTCAGGGCGGCTTTCGGGACGGTCGTCCGGACGCGGCGCGGCGCGGCCACCGCGTGTGCGGGCCGGACGCTCGCGGACCTCCTCGGCCTCGCCGGTGCTCCGGGCGCTCTTCTCGACGCCCCCCTTGTCGAAGCCGCTCTTCTCGCCGCCGCTCCGGCCACCGGCCTTCGCGGAACGCGCGCCGCGGCGGCCCTCGCCCGACCGGCCGCGATGACGCGTGCCGGTGTCGCCGGATGATTCGGCCACCGTCGTCAGGTCGCCGTCCAGCCAGGGAATCGGCTGGCCGATCAGCGCCTCGATGGCACCGAGGGACCGTGTATCCTCTGGGGCGACCAGCGTGTAGGCCGTGCCGCTCCTGCCGGCGCGGCCGGTGCGGCCGATCCGGTGGACGTAATCCTCGGGGTGATGCGGCACGTCGAAATTGAAGACGTGGCTGACGGCAGGGATGTCGAGGCCGCGCGCCGCAACATCGCTGGCGACCAGCAAGGCGGTCTCGCCGTTGCGGAACGCGTCGAGGGCCGTCGTGCGGGCGCGCTGGTCCATGTCGCCGTGGAGCGCCGCCGCGTCGAAGCCGTGGCTGACCAGGGACTTCTGCAGCAGCGCGACGTCGCGCTTGCGGTTGCAGAAGATGATCCCGTTCTTCAATTCGTCCTCGCCGCGGATCAGGCTGCGCAGGCGCTCGCGCTTGGCGTGCCCCTCGGCACCGGTCGCGACGAGGCGCTGCGTGATCGTGGTGGCCGTGGAGGCGGGCCGCGCCACCTCGACCCGCTGCGGGTTGTGCAGGAACATGTCCGCCAGCCGCTCGATCTCCGGCGGCATGGTGGCGGAGAAGAACAGGGTCTGCCGGGTGAACGGCACCATCTTGGCGATCCGCTCGATATCGGGGATGAACCCCATGTCGAGCATGCGATCGGCCTCGTCGATGACCAGCAGCTCCACACCGGTGAGCAGCAGCTTGCCGCGCTCGAAATGGTCGAGGAGGCGGCCCGGCGTCGCGATCAGCACGTCGGTGCCGCGCGTCAGCTTGGCATCCTGGTCGGCAAAGGACACGCCACCGATGATCAGCGCGACATTGAGCTTGTGGTTGGTGCCGTAGCGGTCGAAATTCTCGACCACCTGGGCGGCCAGCTCGCGCGTCGGCTCCAGGATCAGCGTGCGCGGCATCCGGGCCCGTGCGCGGCCGTTCTCCAGCAGCGTCAGCATCGGCAGCGTGAACGCAGCCGTCTTGCCGGTGCCGGTCTGGGCGATGCCGAGGACATCGCGACGCGCCAGGACGTGGGGGATGGCCTGCGCCTGGATCGGCGTCGGCTCGGTGTAACCCGCCGCTTCGACGGCGTTCAGGACTTTCTCACTCAGTCCCAGGTCGGAAAAAGGCATTTGCGTTCAGGAACCGTTGCGCGCCCGGCCGGCGCGAAGGACACCGTCGCGGCAACGGCTGGGGAAGGCTCGCGTGGGGCGCTCGGATGCTCCCGGGGCCGCGGGGCGCATCGTCCCTGTCAGTTAGGGCCTTGGCGCGACTTGTCAATCTCGCAATCGCCTCACGGTGGCGGCAGCGCACGGCCACGCACAAGGGATCGAGCGCGTTACCCGGCGCCGATCAGGGTCGAAGACGGTCGGCCTCGGGCGCGCGGCAGGGGTCCAGGCGGGTGGACCGGGCGGATGGCACCGACGCGAGGGCCCCGGTCGTCTCGGGATCGGCGGTCCCGGACTCTGCCGGATGCGCTGCGGCCGCGAGGGCGGTGACAGCCGGTCTGTCGTCGGACCGGTTCAGCCGCGCGAGCTGGGAGGCGGCGGTCACCGCAAGGATCCCGACCAGACCTGCCACCCGCAGCGCCCAGGGCAGGGGGCCGGCGGGCCGGCGCGGCCGGGCACCGCCCGTTCTCTCGATGGAGGGTTCAGCCTGGAGCCCGGGAGCGGCCTTCAGGAGCCGGCGCTTGCCGAAAGTCGTTCGGCTCCGGTCGTCGCGGCTTTGCATGAGGGGCGTTCTCCGCTGGGCGCCAGGCCGGACCCGGTGTGCGGCGCAACAGGCCCCATGCAACCCAGGACAGTCGGGGGACATGGTTAACCATCCGCTTACGACAGAGTTGTCCCTTCGCCAAAGTTGTGCCGGAATAAAACGCCCACGATCGCCCGCCTCTCCAGAGACCTCGGTCGATGTCATCCGGGCCGCGACGGCACCCTGGAATATGCACACCGCGCAACGCAGCTAGTCTTCCGAGACTTTCCAGCTGTCCCCGCCCTGTCGAGGCGCACGATCGAGCCGGGTGCTTTGGGATTGGGTCCGCTAGTCTTCATCTTTCGTTGACGGGATGTCCCTAATCTGAGGATGCTTGTTGCAGGAAAGCGACAGACCCGCCATCCGAGAGCGCCTAGAAGGCTGCCGGCTCAAGCTAACCCCAGGACCGACACCACCATGAAGAAGCTCCTCCTCGCATCCACCGTCCTCGCAGGCCTGACCGTCACGGCGTCCGCTGCCGACCTGCCGCGCCGCGCTGCGCCGCCGCCGGTGTTCACGCCGGTGCCGGTGTTCACCTGGACCGGCTTCTACGTCGGTGTGAACGCCGGCTACGGCTTCGACGCCAGCAGCCGCAACACCAGCAACTACGCCCTGCCGGGTGGCTCGCTGATCAACTCGCCCGGCACCGCCGGCGTCGTCAGCGTCAACAACCGCAGCAACAACGACGGCTTCTCGGGCGGCGCCCAGATCGGCTACAACTATCAGTTCACGCCGGGCTCGGGCGTCGTGATCGGCTTCGAGGCTGACGCCCAGTACGTCGACTTCGCCCGCCGCGCCAACGCCACCCAGAACTACGCCTTCGGCGGCGTCCCCGGCTTCGCCTTCGCGGCCCCGCGCGCCTTCGTCGCCACCAGCGGCAACGGCCTCGACTACTTCGGCACCGTCCGCGGCCGCCTCGGCTACGCCTTCGACCGCACCCTCGTGTACGGCACCGGCGGCTTCGCCTACGGCTCGGGCCAGGACGACCAGAACTTCGCCGGCAACCGCTTCCGCGACAGCTTCCGCACCGGCTGGGCCGCCGGCGGTGGCGTCGAGTACGCCCTGCCCACCGACTCGTTCCTGAACTTCTTCCGCTCCTCGGCCGTGACGCTGAAGGTCGAAGGCCTGTACGTCAGCCTCGACCGCCAGAAGAACGCCGCGGGCGGCGTGTTCTACCCGACCCTCCTGGCCCCGAACGGCACCGCCTACCTCAACGGCGCCGCCGCCAAGACCGAGTTCGCCGTCGTCCGCGCCGGCCTGAACTACAAGTTCGGCTCGTACTAAGATCGAGAGCCGGAGCCGGCTTGACCGGCTCCGCGCAACGGAAGGGCTCGGCCGCAAGGCCGGGCCCTTCCGCGTTTCGGGCGGCCTGCCGGGCGGTCCAGGTGCGACAGGGACGGCTGGAACCGCGCGTGCCACCCGCGATTGAGACCGCGGCGCCCACAGGCATCCCGTGAAGGGATCCGGCGCAGCGGAGCGATCAGCCATGAAAAGCCGAATCCTTCTCCTGTCGCTCGCCGCCCTCTCTCTGGCGGGGACAGCTGCGGCCGCGCAGGACGCCACCGTGATCGGCAAGGATACGGTCCTGCCGGGCACCGGGCCGGGCACCGCGACGGACGGCACGGGGGTCGGGCGGCTGATGGAGGCGGCGAGTGCCGAGGACGCCGCCAAGCGTCAGGGGCTCAAGCCCGTCGCCTTCCTGACCACGAAGATGATCGGCGTGACGGTGCGCAACGCCGCAGGGGACAGCGTCGGCAAGATCGACGACCTCCTGATCACCGATGGCGGAATGCTCAGGGCCGTGGTGATCGATGTCGGCGGCTTCCTCGGGCTCGGCAGCAAGCTCATCGCCGTGGAACCCGGCGCCCTGGTGCTGCGGCCCGGCGGTGACCGGTTCTCGGCGGTCCTGAACATGAGCAAGGACACGGTGGCGGCGGCCAAGCCCTTCGACCCGGCCAAGGTGATCCCGGCGCCTCGATAAGCCGCGAGCGAAGCCCGGCGCCCGTCTTTGCGGACGGAGCGAAGCAGCCTCGCGGCGCCCGGTTCACCAAGGTCGCGCCGTTCCGGACTGGTTCGCTCCGCTCGCAAGGACGGCGGGGTCCCGCCGGCCGACGCAGCTTGGGCCGCGCCGGCGCAAAAGCGTCAGATGTCGAGATCCGCTCCCTCGGCGAAGGCCGCGCGCTCGCTGATGAAGGCGAAGCGCGCCTCGGGCTTGTTGCCCATCAGGCGCTCGACCGTGTCGCCGGTGGATTCCCGGGCCTCGTCCAGAACCGCGACGCGCAGCAGCGTGCGCTTCTTCGGGTCCATGGTGGTCTCCTTGAGCTGGGCCGGCATCATCTCGCCGAGGCCCTTGAACCGGCCGATCTCGACCTTGCCGCCCTTGAACACCGTCTTGATGATCCGCTCACGATCCGCGTCGTCCCGGGCATACGCCACCTTCGAGCCCTGCTGGAGCCGGTAGAGCGGCGGGATCGCCAGGTAGAGATGCCCGCGGTCGATGAGCTTCGGCATCTGCCGGTAGAAGAACGTGATCAGCAGCGACGCGATGTGGGCGCCGTCCACGTCGGCGTCCGTCATGATGATCACCTTGTCGTAGCGGAGATCCGTCTCGCGGAAGGCCGTTCCGGTGCCGCAGCCGAGCGCCAGTGTCAGGTCGGAGATCAGCTGGTTGGCGCCGAGCTTGTCGCGCGAGGCCGAGGCGACGTTGAGGATCTTGCCGCGCAACGGAAGGATCGCCTGCGTCGCCCGGTCGCGGGCCTGCTTGGCCGAGCCGCCGGCCGAGTCGCCCTCGACGATGAAGATCTCCGAGCCCGCGGTACCCGCCGCCGAGCAATCGGCGAGCTTGCCGGGCAGGCGGAGCTTGCGGGTGGCGCTCTTGCGGGCGACCTCCTTCTCCTGGCGGCGGCGCAGGCGCTCCTCGGCCCGGTCGATCACCCAGTCGAGCAGCTTGTTGGCCTGGGCCGGGGAGGCGGCGAGCCAATGGTCGAAGGCGTCGCGCACCGAGGTCTCGACGATGCGCTGCGCCTCCACGGTGGCGAGCTTGTCCTTGGTCTGCCCCTGGAACTCCGGTTCGCGGATGAAGACCGAGAGCATCGACGCGCAGGTCGCCATGACGTCGTCGGTGGTCACCGCCGTCATGCGCTTGGCCTGGTTCACCCGCTCGGCGTGCTCGCGCAGGCCCCGGAGCAGCGCGACCCTTAAGCCCGCCTCGTGGGTGCCGCCCTCAGGCGTCGGGATCGTGTTGCAGTAGGAATGCGAGATCCCGTCCTCGGCGACCATCCAGGCCACCGCCCATTCGAGCGACCCGTGCGAGCCCGGCTTCGTGATCTTGCCGGAGAACATCGCCTCGGTGACGAGTTCCTTGCCGTCGATGTCCCGGGCGAGATAGTCGCGCAGGCCGTCGGGGAAGCGGTGAACCGCCTCGGCCGGCACGTCCTCGAGCCCCTCGAGGAGGGCGGGGGCGCAGCGCCAGCGGATCTCGACGCCGCCGAACAGATAGGCCTTCGAGCGGGCCATCTTGAACAGGCGGCGCGGGTCGAACTTCAGCGAGCCGAAGATCTGGGCGTCCGGGTGGAAGCGGACCCGGGTGCCGCGCCGGTTCTGCACACGGCCGACCAGCTCCAGCGCGCCCTGCGCGTGACCCCGCGAGAAGGTCTGGCGGTAGAGCGTCTGGTTGCGGGCCACCTCGACCTCGAGCAGGTCGGAGAGCGCGTTCACCACCGAGATGCCGACGCCGTGCAGGCCGCCCGAGGTCTCGTAGACCTTCGAGTCGAACTTACCGCCGGCGTGCAGCGTGGTCATGATGACCTCGAGGGCCGACTTGCCGGGGAATTTCGGGTGCGGGTCGACCGGGATGCCGCGGCCGTTATCGGTGACCACGAGGGCGCCCGATTCCTCCAGCTCCACCTCGATGAAGCTGGCATGGCCGGCCACCGCCTCGTCCATCGAGTTGTCGATCACCTCGGCGAAGAGGTGGTGCAGCGCCCGCTCGTCGGTGCCGCCGATATACATGCCGGGCCGGCGCCGGACCGGCTCCAGCCCCTCCAGCACCTCGATGTCGGAGGCGGTGTAGCCGCCCTCCGGCTCGGCGGCCGCGAGCGTCGCCACCGAGGCCGAGGCGTCCAGGCGTCGCCGAGGCTCGGGCGGCCGGGGGGCCGGGCCCTTGCTGCCCGGCCCGAACAGGTCCCGCGCCGGATCGCTCACGCGCGGCCTCCGCGCGCGCGGTGCGTCGGCCGGCTCGGAATCGCGCAGACGTGTCTTGGGTCGTGGAGCATGCGCCTTCATCCCCGCATCATAGCGGAACAAAACGTAAACATCAAAGCCGTTCGCCCGGCGGCGACGCGGTCGCATCATCGCATGCTGCGCCGCCGCGAGCGAGAGCCGCGGCGGTGTCGGGACGCCGGTCCGCGGGGCGGTCCGTCATCACGACGTTGCACAACAATGGGTTAAGGCTTTCTCGTGACCCGACGGCCCGACATCCACAGGCGACGCCCGGAACAGAACGGGCCGATCGACGTTGGTGGCGGAGATAAATCTTGACCGTGGTTAGGGAGCCGCAGTCCATGAGCGACGCCGCGATCGAGGCCCGCCGCCTCACGTTGATCCGCTTCGAGCACGCGGCCGGCGCCGCCTTCGGCTGCGACGACGACCCGGCCGGCGTGCCGCCCGCCCGCGTCCTGATGAATGCCACCACCATCGCTCTGGCGACGTTTGCGACGGCCGTGGCCGCGACAATCACCTACCTGGTCTGAGCCGCGCTCCGATCCGAATCGGGCTCCGCGAGGCGCTTCAGGCTGCCCGAAGCGTGCGCGGCCGTCAGCCCCATCTCCAAGCGGCGCCCTCATCCCGAGGTGCTGGAGCGCAGCGGGGGCCGCAGGATGAGGGATGCGCGGGGATCCCCGCGCCGCCCCGCTCCGGACCGCAGAAAGCGAGCCCCTTCAGCCAGAACTCGACTTCTTCGCCGCGGCCTTCTTGGCCGCGGGCTTCTTCGCCGCTGTCTTCTTGGCGGCCGGCTTGTCGCCGGTAGCCTTGCGCGCGGACGTCTTCCGGACCGCACCCCGCTTCGCCGGCTTGCCGCCGCCCGCCGCGCGCTTGGCGTTCACCAGGGCGATCGCCTCGTCCAGGGTCAGCGCCTCGGCGGTCATGGTCTTCGGCAGCGTGGCGTTGACTTCGCCGTCGGTGACGTAGGGCCCATACTTGCCGGCCTTGACCACGAGGTCGCGCCCGCTCGCCGCATCCGTGCCGAGCGGCCGGCCGGGATCTGCGGCCGCACGGCCGCGTCCGCCGCCCTGCTCCTTGGCGACGATCAGGTCGATGGCGCGGTTGCCGCCGATCTCCAGCACGTCGTCGTCCTTGCCGAGATTGGCGTAGGTCTTCCCGTGCTGCACGTAGGGCCCGAACCGGCCGAGATTGGCCAGGATCGGCTCGCCGGTCTCGGGGTGGCGGGCCACCTCGCGGGGCAGCGCCAGCAGCGCCAGCGCCTTCTCCAGATCCACATCCGAGGGGCTGAGCCCCTTCGGCAGCGACGAGCGCTTCGGCTTCGCGGCGTCCTTCTCGGTGGAGGCCTCGCCGAGTTGCAGGAACGGCCCGAACCGGCCGTCGCGGAGCGTCACCGGCAGGCCGGTCGCCGGATCGTTGCCCAGCACCCGGACGCCCGGCTGGCCGCCCTCGGCCGAGGAACCGTCCCCCTCGCCGTCGACGCCCGAGGCCGAGAGCTGGCGGGTATACTTGCACTCCGGATAGTTCGAACAGCCGATGAAGGCGCCGAACTTGCCGAGCTTCAGCGACAGCTGGCCGGAGCCGCAGGTCGGGCAGGTCCGCGGGTTCGAGCCGTCGCCCTTGTCGGGGAAGATGTGCGGGCCGAGAAGGCCGTTCAGGGCCTCCAGCACGTCGGTGACGCGCAGTTCCTTGGTCTCGGCGATGGCGGCGGAGAAATCGCGCCAGAAGTCGCGCAGCACCGCCCGCCAGTCGATCTCGGCGTTGGAGACGCGGTCGAGCTGCTCCTCCAGGTCGGCGGTGAAATCGTACTCGACGTAGCGCCGGAAGAAGCTCTCCAGGAAGCCCGTGACGAGCCGCCCCTTGTCCTCCGGTTGCAGCCGCTTCTTCTCGATCTTGACGTATTCGCGATCCCGTAGCGTCTGGAGGACCGCCGCGTAGGTCGAGGGCCGGCCGATGCCGAGCTCCTCCATGCGCTTCACGAGGCTCGCCTCGGAATAGCGCGGCGGCGGCTCGGTGAAGTGCTGGGTCGCGCTGATGCGCTCGCGGGTGAGCGGGTCGCCGGCCTTCATGGGCGGCAGGCGGCGGCTCTCCTCGTCCTCCTCGTCGTCCTTGCCCTCCTGGTAGAGGGTCAGGAAGCCGTCGAACTTCACCACCTGGCCGGTGGCGCGCAGGTCGATCTGGCGCGGCCCGACCGTCGCGGTGACGTCCACGGTGGTCCGCTCCAGCTCGGCCGATTCCATCTGGCTCGCCATGGTGCGGGTCCAGATCAGGTCGTAGAGCTTGGCCTGCTCGGGCTCCAGGTGCCGCGCGACCATCTTGGGCAGGCGGCCCATGTCGGTCGGCCGCACCGCCTCGTGGGCCTCCTGGGCGTTCTTGGCCTTGACGCTGTACTTGCGCGGCACGTCCGGCACGTAGCGGTCGCCGAACTCCTTGCCGATCACCCGGCGGGCGTCCTGGATCGCCTCTGGCGCCATGTCGACGCCGTCGGTCCGCATGTAGGTGATGATGCCGACGGTCTCACCGCCGATATCGACGCCCTCGTAGAGGCGCTGGGCGACCCGCATGGTCTGGGCCGGCGCCATGCCGAGCTTGCGCGAGGCCTCCTGCTGCAGCGTCGAGGTCGTGAAGGGCGGCTGCGGGTGACGCTTGGCGGGCTTGGCCTCGACGCTCGCCACCTGGAAGGTCGCGAGTTCGAGGTCGCGCCTGAAGGCCGCGGCCTCATCGCCGGTGCCGACGTCGAGGCGCTGGATGCGCTTGCCGTCGGCGCCGACGAGGCGGGCCTCGAAGGTCGCGCCGTCGGCGGTCGTCAGCGTGGCGATGAGCGTCCAGTACTCGCGCGGCTTGAACCGCTCGATCTCCATCTCGCGCTCGACGACGAGGCGGAGCGCCACGGACTGCACGCGCCCGGCCGAGCGGGCGCCCGGCAGCTTGCGCCACAGGACCGGCGAGAGGTTGAAGCCTACGAGGTAGTCGAGCGCCCGGCGCGCCAGGTAGGCGTCGACCAGCGCCTGGTCGATCTCCCGGGGCTTGCGCATCGCCGCCTCGACCGAGGACTTGGTGATGGCGTTGAAGGTGACGCGCTCGACCGGGATGCCCTTGAGCGCCTTGCGGGCGGTGAGCGCCTCCAGGACGTGCCAGGAGATCGCCTCGCCCTCGCGATCCGGGTCGGTGGCGAGGATCAGCTTGTCGGCGCCCTTGACCGCCTTGGCGATCTCGGAGACCCGGCTCGCCCCGCGGTCGGCCAGCTCCCAGACCATGTGGAAGTCCTGCTCGGGATCCACCGAGCCGTCCTTGGGCGGCAGGTCGCGGATATGCCCGAAGGAGGCGATGACCTCATAGTCGCGGCCGAGATACTTATTGATCGTCTTGGCTTTGGCCGGCGACTCGACGACGACGACTTTCATTCAGACCTCTGCCCCTGACGGAGCCTGGGCGCGACGGACGAATTCTGTTCGAGATTCGCGTGGGACATATGCCCGCCGTCGGGCCGGGGCCGCGCGCCGGGGACAAGTGGGTCACGGGCGGCGGGATGTCAAATGGCGGGGGTGTTCGGCCGAGCCGGCGCCTCAGATCCCCGCATACCACTCGTAGCCGCGATCCTCCCAGTAGCCGCCGCCGCCCTGGCCGATCCCGGCGAGCGACTCCACCAGCTCGACCCGCATCACGTACTTGGCCTGCTTGTAGCCGAGCTGGCGCTCGACCCGCAGGCGCAGGGGCGCGCCGTTGGAGACCGGCAGCGGCTTGCCGTTGAGGTCGTAGGCCAGGATCGTCTGCGGGTTGACGGCGTCGTAGAGGTCGATGCTCTCGTAGTAGCGGATCGGCGTGCGCTTATCCTCGGCCTCCGAATCGGCGCTGCCCTGGCCCCAATCGTCCTTGGGCGCGTCGGTGGCTGCGGGCGCGCCGCCCCAATCCTCGGCGGCGGCGAGCTGGACGTAGGCCTCGCGCACCGCGCCCGGGTGGCCGGGCCTCAGGAAGGCCCCGTCCTGGCTGCCGGCATATTCGAGCGTGTCGGCACAGTGGAACACCACGTAGCGCGCCTGCGGCTTGAGCCCGGCCCGCTTCAGCACCTCGGCGAGCGGCACCCCGGCCCATTGCCCGATGCAGCTCCAGCCCTCCACGCAATCGTGACGGGTGATCTGCGTCCGCGACGGCAGGGCGCGCAGGTCCGCGAGGCTGAGCGACAGCGGGGTCTCAACCAGACCGTCGACCGTGAGCCTGAAGGCGGCGAATTTTTGCGCCGCGAGCGCCCGATAGGCGCGGTCGGGCGGATCGATGGTGCCGTTCGGCTTGAACCACGGCGAGATCATCGCGGCCGGGAATTCCCGCGCCAGGGTGGCGGGCGACATCAGCAGGCGCTGGACATACAGGTTGGCGTCCTCGCCGACCTGGAGGGTGCGCCGGCCCGTCTCGGTCCCGGCGAAGCGGTCGCAGCCGCCGAGCAGGGCGGTGCCCATCAGGCCGGCGCCGCCGGTGAGGAGCTTGCGGCGGTGGAGGCTCATCGGGCGTGCTCCCGGTCACGGCCGAGGCTGAACCAGCCGGTGATCATGCCGCGCATGTTGTTGACGAGGCCGGAGACCAGCACGAGCAGCACGTGGACCACCACGAACAGCACGATCAGGCCGGCGGCGATGAAGTGGACGCTGCGCGCCGATTGCCGGCCTCCGAACAGTTCGGTCAGCCAGGGCCAGGCGGCGTCCATCCCGGGCGACATGGCGAGGCCGGCGAGCACCATCGCGGGCAGGAGACCCAGGACCAGGACAAGGTAGGTCAGCTTCTGGATGACGTTGTAGCGCTTGGCCTGCGTGCCCTCGGGGAAGCGCAGGAGCAGGTGCTCCTTCACAGAGCCGCCGAAGTCGCGGATCTGGTCCCCGTCCGGGATCAGCCGGCGGCGGAGCTGTCCGCTGAACAATCCGTACAGCAGGTAGACCGCCCCGTTGATCACCAGAAGCCACGCGAACAGGAAGTGCCAGCGCCGCCCGGTCGCGAGATCCTGATCGGCCGGCAGGGTCGCCCAGGCCGGGAAGGCGCGCTCCACCTCGGTGCCGCCCTCGGCGCGGGACAGGCCGAGCACCCCGGTCGTGTCGAGGCTGTGCGTGCCGACCGTCACCACCCCGCGGCTCCTGCCGTCGCGGCCCTGCTCGCTGGTGATGGCCAGCGCCGGATCGTCGAAGGTGGAGACCGCGCCCCAGTAGAGGGCCGGATGGGCGTTGAAGATCTGCAGGCCGCTCATCAGCAGCACCAGCAGCACGGCGGCGTTGATCCAGTGCGCCAGCCGGATCACCAGCGGGTGGCGGTAGAACCAGCGGCGCCCCTGCCGGTCGACGGTCTCGGGGGCTTCGAGGGCAGGGGAGGCGGCCAAGCGTCGGGATCCCGGTCATGCGGCGCGGCGCCGGGAATCGTCCGAATCCCGACCGTTGGGGCAGATACGTGGCGCGGGTCGCGCCGGTTACCATCCGCCGGAAAAATGGCCGCAGGCGCCCCCCCGCCTTGCCGGGAGGGCGCGCCGCACCTACACCCGGGCCTCATCATGACGAGCCCCGCGCCCCCGGCCTTCCCGCACCGGCACCTCCTCGGCATCGAGGGCCTGACCCGGCCCGACATCGAGGCTCTGCTCGACGCCGCCGAATCCGCCGTCGACATCTCGCGGCAGGTGGAGAAGAAGCGCACGACCCTGCGGGGCCGCACGCAGATCAACCTGTTCTTCGAGCCCTCGACGCGGACGCAATCGTCCTTCGAGCTCGCCGGCAAGCGGCTCGGCGCCGACGTGATGAACATGTCGGTCGCCTCGTCCTCGGTGAAGAAGGGCGAGACCCTGATCGACACCGCCGCGACGCTCAACGCCATGCGGCCCGACATCATCGTGGTCCGTCACGAATCGGCCGGCGCGGTGCACCTGCTGGCCCGCAAGGTCGATTGCGCGGTGGTCAATGCCGGCGACGGGGCCCACGAGCACCCGACCCAGGCGCTCCTCGACGCGCTCACCATCCGCCGCAACAAGGGGCGGATCGAGGGCCTGCAGGTGGCGATCTGCGGCGATGTCCTGCACTCGCGGGTGGCGCGCTCCAACATCATCCTGCTTCAGGCGATGGGCGCGCGGGTGCGCCTGATCGCGCCCTCGACGCTGCTGCCCGCCGGGATCGAGCGCTTCGGCGTCGAGATCTTCACGGACATGCGCAAGGGCCTCGCCGGCTGCGACATCGTGATGATGCTGCGCCTCCAGCGCGAGCGCATGAACGGCTCGTTCGTGCCCTCCGTGAAGGAGTATTTCCGCTATTTCGGCCTCGACGGCGAGAAGCTGGCGCTGGCCAAGCCCGACGCCCTGGTGATGCATCCGGGGCCAATGAACCGCGGCGTCGAGATCGCCTCGGACATCGCCGACGGGGCGCAGTCGCTGATCCGCGAGCAGGTCGAGATGGGCGTCGCCGTGCGCATGGCCGTGCTGGAGGCGCTGGCCCGGCACCTGCCGAACGGGTGAGCCCCGGACAAAGCCGGGCGGCCTTCACCCGCACCGCTTGCCCGCGGGCTGGCCGTGGCGCAGTTTCCTGCCGAAATCCGGTCCTGATCCGTATAAAGGGCCGTCGTAACATGCAGATCGCTTCATGACCGCCTACACGCTCGCCGACCTCGCCGCCCTCGTGGCGAGCCGTGCTGGGACCGATCCCGCCACTTCCTACACGGCCAAGCTCCTGTCCGAAGGCCCCGCCAAGGCGGCCAAGAAGCTCGGCGAGGAGGCGGTGGAGGCCGCAATCGCGGCCGTGCAGGGCGACAAGACCGGCCTGCGGAACGAGGCCGCCGACGTGCTCTACCATCTCATCGTGCTGCTTCGGGCGGGCGGGGTCGAGCTCGACGCCGTCATGGCCGAGCTGGAGCGCCGCACTGCCCAGAGCGGCATCGCCGAGAAGGCCGCGAGGCGCCACGCGTGAACGCGGCCGCGCTGCCGGGCTCGGTCGAGGCGATCCTCGAAGCGTCGGACCGGCTCTCGCCCTATCGCCGCTTCAGCCGCGAGGAATGGGCGCAGCTCCGCGCCGACACGCCGCTCACCCTCAAGCAGGAGGATCTCGAGCGGCTGCAATCGATCAACGACCCGATCTCGGTCGAGGAGGTCGAGGCGATCTACCTGCCGCTGTCGCGCCTGCTCGCCCTCTACGTCGCGGCGACCCAGGGCCTGTTCAAGGCGACGCAGCGCTTCCTGCTGGCCGAGCGCGAGACCAAGGCGCCCTACATCATCGGGCTCGCCGGATCGGTGGCGGTGGGCAAGTCCACCACGGCCCGCATCCTGACGGCGCTGCTCGCGCGCTGGCCCAACACCCCGAAGGTCGACCTCGTCACCACCGACGGCTTCCTGCTGCCCAACGCCGAGCTCGCCGCCAACGGGCTGATGGAGCGGAAAGGGTTTCCCGAGAGCTACGACACCGCCGCGCTGCTGCGCTTCCTCCACGACGTGAAGGCCGGACACAAGCGCGTGACCGCGCCGCTCTACTCGCACCTCGTCTACGACCGGGTGCCCGGAGAGGAGCGGGTGGTGGAGAGCCCCGACATCCTGATCGTCGAGGGCCTGAACGTGCTCCAGCCCGCCCGCCTGCCGCGCGACGGCACCGCGATTCCGTTCGTGTCCGATTTCTTCGACTTCTCGATCTATCTCGACGGCCACGAGGACGACCTGCACCGCTGGTACGTCACGCGCTTCATGAAGCTGCGGCAGACGGCATTCCGCGACCCGCGCTCCTACTTCCGGAAATATGCCGGGATTCCCGAGACCGAGGCGCTCGACATCGCCGACCGGCTCTGGACGACGATCAACCTGCCGAACCTGCGCGAGAACATCGTCCCGACTCGCCAACGGGCGAGCCTGATCCTCACCAAGGGCGCGAGCCACCGGATCGAGAGCGTGGCGTTGCGGCGGTTGTGAACCGATGCGAGACGATCGCGTGATCGGCTCGCATGAAGACCGAACCTCCGTCATCACGAGCGAAGCGAAGTGACCCAGGGCAGCGCGACGTTCGGGGGCATGTCGCCGACCCTGGATTGCTTCGCTTCGCTCGCAAGGACGTGAACGACCGAGCCCAGGCGCATCACGCGAACGGGAACTCCGCCTCCGCCACATACGGCCCGCCGCCGGTGGAGTCCCGCGCCGAGAACAGCGTCACCCGGTCCACAGCGAACGCCAGCGGCGCGAAGACCGGCGCCTGCGACAGGTACATCGCGGTCGCCTCCGGCGTGGCGTCGCGCCGCAGTCGGGCCAGGGTCACGTGCGGGGTGAATTTCCGCCGTTCCGGCTCGACCCCGGCGCGGCGCACGAGCCGCTCCTGCTCGGCCTGGAGATCCAGCAGCTCCGCCTCGGGAACCACCGCGGCGTAGAGCGCCCGCGGCCGGTCGCCGCCGAAGATGCCGAGGCCGTCGAGCGTCACGGTCAGGGCGGGGCGCTCCCGCATCCCCGACAGGGCCTCGACGACGTCGTCGGCCACCGTCGCCTCGACGTCGCCGAGGAACCGCAGGGTCACGTGGAAGTCGCCGGGCTCGATCCAGCGGGCCCCCGGCAGGCCGCCCTGCCAGGCCCTGAGCGCATCGGCGACCGCTTGCGGCACGGCGAGCCCGGTGAACAGCCGCGGCATTATCGCGTCGCGCCCTGGCGGAGCCCGTCCAGGAAGCGCACCACGGTCGGCAGCATCCGGGCCGCGATGGTCTCCACCCCCTGTCGGTTCGGATGCAGCCCGTCATCGAGGTGCTGCGCCCGGTCGCCGATGATCCCGTCGAGGAAGAACGGGTAGAGGGTCAGGCCGTAGCGCTCGGCCAGCGCCGGGTAGATCGCGTCGAACCGGGCCTTGTAGTCCGGCCCGAGATTGGGGGCGGCCTGCATGCCGGCCAGCAGGATCGGGATGCCCCGGGCCTTCAGCCGCTCGATGATTGCCGACAGCGCGCCCTCGGTGACCTTCGGGTCGGTGCCGCGCAGCATGTCGTTGGCGCCGAGTTCGAGGATCACGCCCGCGGTCCCGTCCGGCACCGACCAATCGACCCGGTCGAGGCCGCCGGTGGCGGTGTCGCCGGAGACGCCGGCATTGGCCACCGTCACGTCCGCGCCCTTGGCCTTGAGCAGGCGCTCAAGCACGGACGGCAAGGCCGCGTCGGCCGGCAGGCGGTAGCCGGCGGTCAGGCTGTCGCCGAGGGCGACGAGCTTGATCGGGCCGCCCGAGGCGGCCTGCGCATCTGTCATGAAAGGGACCATCAGGAACGCGAGCGCTGCGGCAAACAGGGCCGTGCGCCGGAACACACCGCCTTCGTCATGGCGCGGCCCCAATGCAAAACCCATATCGCGGTGCACCCGCGGCCCGTACAGCCAAGATCGAAGCCAACCGAGGACCTCGCGCGCCATGCTCGTCATCGCCCACAGATCGGCTCGCCGGTGAGCCAAGGCAAGGTGCTGCGCGAGCCCGCGATCGCGCTGTCGAACATCGATCTCAGCCTCGGACGCGGCGCCGCCCGCGTCCACGTCCTGCGCGGCATCTCGCTGAGTGTCGGCCGCGGCGAGGCGGTGGGCCTCGTCGGCCCGTCCGGCTCCGGCAAGTCGACGCTGCTGATGGTCATGGCCGGGCTGGAGCGGCCCGATTCCGGCGGCGTCGTCATCGAGGACACCGACCTCGTCCGCCTCGACGAGGACGCGCTCGCGCGGTTCCGGGGCCGGCGGATCGGCATCGTGTTCCAGGCCTTCCACCTCGTGCCGACCATGACGGCCCTGGAGAACGTGGCGCTGCCGCTCGAACTCGCCGACCGGCCCGGCGCCCTGGAGCGCGCCCGCGTCGAGCTGGAGGCGGTCGGCCTCGGGCACCGGCTGCACCATTACCCGGCGCAGCTCTCCGGCGGCGAGCAGCAGCGCGTCGCCATCGCCCGGGCGGTCGCCCCCGATCCGGCGATCCTGGTGGCCGACGAGCCCACCGGCAACCTCGACGAGGCCACCGGCCGCCAGATCGTCGACCTGCTGTTCCGGCTGAAGCGCGACCGCGGCGCGACACTGGTCCTCGTGACCCACGATAACGGCCTCGCGCGCCTGTGCGACCGCACCGTGCGCCTGCGTTCCGGGCGGATCGAGGAGGCGGTGACCGCCTGATGCACGGCACGCTCACCCGCCCCGACCCCGCGCCCCGGCGCATCCCGCTCACCCTGCGCCTCGCTTGGCGTGAGCTGCGCGCCGGCCTCACCGGCTTCGCGGTGTTCCTCGCCTGCATCGCGTTGGGCGTCACGGCCATCGCGGGGGTGGCGTCGATCTCGCGCTCGCTCTCGGACGGGCTCGGCCGCGAGGGCCGCCGGATCCTCGGGGGCGACCTCGCCTACAACCTGATCAACCGCGAGGCGACCGACGCGGAGAAGCAGGCCCTCGCGCGCGAAGGCCGCCTCGACGTCGTCGCCTCCCTGCGGGCCATGGCGGTGGCGCCGAGCGGCGATGCGGCCCTGGTCGAGCTGAAGGCCGTCGACCCGGCCACCTACCCGGCCGCGGGCGAGATCGCCACCGACCCGCCGGGCCGCCTCGCCGATCTGCTGGCGGAGCGGGACGGGGTGCCGGGAGCACTCGCCGATCCGGCTCTGCTCACCCGCCTCGACGTCAAGGTCGGCGACCGGATCGCGCTTGCCGGGCACGATGTGGCGCTCCGCGGCACGATCGTGTCGGAGCCCGACAAGATCGCCGGCGGCATCGGCTTCGGGCCGCGGCTGATGATCGCCGAGCCGACGCTCCGGGCCACCGGCCTCGTCCAGCCCGGAAGCCTCAACCGCTGGAGCTACCGCCTCATCCTGCCGCCCGGCGCGCCGGATGCCGATCTCGACGCGGCGCAGGGTCGGATCCACGCCGCGACTCCGGAGGCCGGCTGGGAGATCCGCTCGCGCACCAATGCCGATCCGCGCTTTTCCAAGAGCATCGAGCGCTTCACGCAGTTCCTGACCCTGGTGGGACTCACCGCGCTGATCGTCGGCGGCGTCGGGGTCGGCAACGCCGTCCACGCCTTCGTGGAGCGCAAGCGGCCCTCGATCGCGACCCTCAAGAGCGTCGGCGCGCCGGGCTCGCAGGTGGTCGCGCTCTACCTGACGCAGGTGATGCTGATCGCCGGGCTGGGCACCCTGATCGGCCTCGTCATCGGCGCGAGCCTGCCCTTCCTCCTCGACGCGCTGTTCTCCGCCGACCTGCCGCTGCCGCTGAACCCGACCCTCGCCCCGGGGGAGCTGGCGCTCGCCGCCGCCTACGGGCTGATCACCGCCTTCGCGTTCGCGATCACGCCGCTCGGCCGCGCCCACGACGTGCCGGTCTCCGGGCTGTTCCGCGACACGGTCGACCCGGCCCGCGTCAGCCCGCGCTGGCGCTACCGGATCTGGCTCGCCGTCAGCCTCGCGGCCCTGGTCGGGCTGTCGGTGGCCACCGCCTTCGACCGGCGCGTGGCGCTGATCTTCATCGCGGCCGCGGCCATCGCGTTCGGCCTGCTGCATGGCGTGGCGCTCGGCCTGATGGCGCTCGCCCGCCGGCTGCCGCACCCGCGCTGGCCGGCGCCCCGGATGGCGCTCGCCAACCTGCACCGGCCCGGGGCGCTCACCCCCGCCATCGTCCTGTCGCTCGGCCTCGGCGTGACGCTCCTCGTGACGCTCAGCCTGATCGACGCCAATGTCCGCCGCACGATCAGCGCGACCCTGCCGGCGCGGGCGCCGAACCTGTTCTTCCTCGACA
>Ga0316227_1002088_pt1 | contig 18861 bp, 29 predicted proteins | sample TBH18019metaG_FD_206012 | JGI IMG/M metagenome (GOLD analysis project Ga0316227, IMG submission 206012) | Freshwater microbial communities from Trout Bog Lake, Wisconsin, USA - TBH18019 | ecosystem: Environmental > Aquatic > Freshwater > Lake > Hypolimnion/Profundal zone | place: USA: Wisconsin... | reverse complement strand
CGGCACGATTCGGGCCGAGCAGGGCCTGGACGGCGGGATGCTGCGGCTGACGGTCGGCTACGACCGCGCGCGGGCCCAGGGGCGCCTCCAGGCCCCGCCGGCCCGGCCGAAGATCATCCTGGCGACCTGGGGGCGGAAGATCTCTGCCCTCGAGGAGCGCCAGCGGGTCGCCCTGGCCCGGGAGTCCCGGGTCTTCCTGCAGGGGACCGCCGAGGCCATCGGGATCGAGCTCGAGGCCACGGCCGGCATCCGGACCATGGAGCGCCCGAACGGCGGCACCATCCCCTACCTGCGAGACGTTCTGGACGCCGCCTGCGCCCGCGCCATGCCCGAGGATGCGGTCGTCTACGTGAACGACGACGTCGGTCTTGTGATCGACGCCCCGGCCCGGATCCTGGCTGGGCTTGACCGCGGGCGGGGCGTGACGGTCCTGCCGCGGCATCTCCACCGGCGCCCCCGGGCCCTGCTCCGGACCCTCCACAACTGCCCGCTCGATGGCGGGGTCGACGCCGTGGCGGTCACGCCGGCTTGGTGGGCGGCCCACCGCGACAAGGTCCCGGACTTCCTGATCGGCACCGACGCTTGGGACACGGTCTTCCGGGTGATCGCCGAGGAGTGGGCGGACGGCGGGGGCCTGCGCGAGACCGTCGAGACCGACCCGGAGAACTGGCGGCGATCCCGCGCCTACACGCCCGACGTCTGCTGGCACGTCCCCCACCACTCGCGCTGGATCCGGGAGCGCCAGGCCGGCGGCCGCCGGGACCAAGCCGGCCAGCACAACCGCCAGCTCGCCCGGGAGTTCTTCGCGGACCGGGCCAACCAGGACGGCCTGAAGCTACTGGCGGACTCCGAGGCTCGGCGCCGCCGATGAAAGCTGAACGGAAGCCCTACGCGGCGGACCGCCTCCAGGAGGCCATCACCTTCATGGAGGCCACCTACCTGAAGGTCGAAGCCGCGAAGCCCGGCGAGCCCATTCAGGTCGACGCCCAGCAGATGGCCAATTTCCTGGCGTGGTTCGAAGAGGAGCGCCGGAACAATTCAGCGATGAGGATGCAACTCCTCCATCGGCCTCGCCCTGGAGTGCCGCGACGTGCAATAGGATGAGCCGCTGTGAATAAGTACGCCGCCGAATCCAAAGCGGCCCGCGAGGCCCGCGCCAGGGAGCGCAGCTGCGAGAGCAAGGTCCGCTTTCCGACCGGCGCCGCGGCCCTAGCGGCCAACCGCGGCCAGGAGACCTATCACTGCCGGCACTGCGGCGGCTGGCACCTCACCGCCAAGGTCGAGAAGGCCCTGCTGCTGATCCGGTCCCGCGGCCGTGCCATCCTGCGCCGATGAGCGACGACCCCATAGTCGATCAGATCGCGGAGGCCCTCAAGGAGCAGGTACTCGTGACGATCCCAGAGCGGGCGCCAAACTGGATTCGTAACCGAAGCGAAGATGGCTCGGAGATCCTCGGACGCCACCCGAACTGGGAGGCCCGCAATGGCGGACACGCCCCGGTCTACGCCGATGAGTGAGTCCTGGCCCCGTCTGACCGAGACCCTCCCCTTCAAGGAGCCCGGCCACTGCTGCAACTGCAACGCTGGCGAGCCGGACGTCATCCTGGCCCTCTGGCAGGAGCACGACCAGGACGACAAGCCCGAGGCCCGCTACCTGCTCCTCTGCCCGGACTGCTCGGATCGGATCACTGAGCCCCACCCGCGGCTCTACGACAAGATCGACCCGAACGCCCCGGCCCCGGGCGCCATGGCGATCTGTTCGAACTGCCTGGCCCGTGTGGGCCTGCGGTGCCCGGCCGCCAAGGCCAACGGAGGGCCTGGGGTCGTCATCACCTGCTCGCAGCCCACGACGGTCCACATGGATGGCCGCGGGCCGAAGGGCCGCTGGTCCCGGTGGTTCAAGATCTACGGCGCCCCGCCCACCGCCTGTACGGGGCACATCCCGATAAAACCCAAAGCCTCACGCCCCGCGAGGCGCGAATCCAAATGACCCCCGAAGAAGAACGGACCAGAGCCCGCATCAGCATGCGCGAGAGACGAGCCCGCGAGCGGGGTCTCGCTGGCCCGACGCTACACCCCCAAGACTTCCGCAACTTCCTCGCCGCCTGGAGGCACCCACGATTCCCGAAGCGCACCGACGGTCGGCCCGACTGGTGGTCGGTCCTTGAGTGGGACGCCAAGCGCATCCCGATCCCTGGGGTGCCGAAGAAGGAAGGCTGGAGGGCCAAGTCGGCATGATCACGCCATACTTCCAGAACGGCCGCGCGACGATCTACCTCGGAGACTGCCGGGAAATCTACCCCCAGATCGCCAAGGCGGATGTGATCATCGCGGACCCGCCCTACGCGGAGACCCGGCAGAAGTGGGATCGCTGGCCGAAGGGCTGGCTGACGCCTGCAGCGCGCGCCGGATCCCTCTGGTGCTTCGGAACCTTCCGCATGTTCCGGGACCACCACGAGGAGTTTGCCGCCTTCCACCTCGCCCAGGACCTGATCTGGGAGAAGCAAAACGGCAGCGGCATGCACGCCGACCGATTCCGGAAGGTCCACGAGATGCTGGTGCAATTCTACCCCAAGGGCACGCCCTGGGGCAGCGTCTACAAGCACGCCATCCGGATCCCCACGGGCAAGCCGAAGAGGATCATCCGCCACAGCAAGCCGGTCCACTGGGGCCAGGTCAGCAAGGGCGTCTACGAGGTGGGGACGATGCGCCTCATGCGCTCGGTGATCCGCGCGCGGAACGGGCACCGCTCCGGTGGCCACGCGAACGCCAAACCCGTCCCGATCCTCCGGGCCCTCATCGAATACTCCTGCCCGCCGACCGGCACCGTGGTGGAGTTCTTCATGGGCGGCGGGACAGGCCTGATCGCGGCCCTCGAGGCCGGCCGCAACGCGATAGGCATCGACGGAGACGAGAAAGCCTGCGAAATAGCAGCCAAGGCCATCTCCCAGGCCCACTTACCAATATGACACCACAGCTTGCATCCGGCATCCCCGTCTACTGCGCCCACACCTCGATCGCGAAGGTGGCCGAACTCCGCCCTCACCCGCGGAACCCCAACCGCCACCCCCAGGAGCAGATCGAGATCTTCGCGAAGGTCGTCCGGGCCCTGGGCTGGCGCAATCCGATCGTCGTCAGCAGCCTCTCGGGCTACATCGTGAAGGGCCATGGCAAACTGGCGGTGGCGCAGTTCATGGGGGTGGACGAGGTGCCGGTCGACCTGCAGAAGTACTCCACCGAGGACGAGGAGTGGCAGGACCTCTTGGCGGACAACCGGATCGCGGAGCTTTCCGAGCGCGAGGACAGCGCCATCGCCAGCCTCCTGCGCGAGCTGACGGCCAAGGGGGCCCAGATCGAGCTCACGGGCTACGACCCCCGGGAGGTCAACCTCCTGATGAGCCGCCTGGCCAGGGCGAACGCCGCGGACGACCCCGAGCCGGACTTCGAACACGGCAAGGAGCTCCTGGCCAAGTGGAAGGTCGAACCCGGCCAGATCTGGGGATGCGGGCCCCACCGGGTACTTTGCGGGGATTCGACGAACCAGGCCCAGGTCGGAGCGCTACTCGCTGCCTTGCCGCCGGAGGCCCCGAAACCCCTCCTGATGGTCACCGACCCCCCCTACGGCGTGAATTACGACCCCTCTTGGCGCCAGAAAGCCGGTGTTAACAAGAATTTAACGAAAATGGGGGCTGTGGCCAACGACGACCGCTCCGACTGGACGGCCACATGGACCCTATTTCGGGGAGATGTGGCCTACGTTTGGCACGGTGGCCTACACGCTGGCACGGTGGCCGAAAACCTGGTCTCGGCCGGATTCGAGATCCGGGGCCAGATCATCTGGCGAAAAGACCGCTTCGCCCTCTCCCGGGGCCACTACCACTGGCAGCACGAGCCCTGCTGGTACGCCGTCCGGAAGGGCGCCAACGCCCACTGGACGGCCCAGCGGGACCAGACCACCGTCTGGGACATGCCGGCCCGGGAGGACAAAGGGCACGGCCACGGCACCCCCAAGCCCATCATGGCCATGCGCCGCCCGATCGAGAACAACAGCCTCATCGGCCACAGCGTCTACGACCCCTTCCTGGGCTCCGGCGCCACCCTCATCGCCGCCGAGCAAACCGAGCGCATCTGCCTCGGAATTGACATCTCCCCCCTCTACGTGGCAATTACCCTCCAGCGGTGGGCGGATTTCGCCAACAAGACGCCCATCCTCCTTCTGAAAACATGAGCGATCCCGCACCAGACCGCGTCCTCGAGCAGCTCGAGGCCAAGAACGTCGCCAACATCCTTCAGAAGCTGCAGGCTGGCAAAGTCTTGAGTGCCGCCGAACAGGCTGCCGTCCAGGCCTACCAGGAGAAGCAGGGGGCCGGCGCAAACTCCAACAGACGACCAACACAGTACGTCCCGACCGCGCGCCAGATGCAATTCGCGCAATTGGTGGCCGGTGGGATGAGCCAATCGGCGGCCTACCGGAAGATCTACAACCCCCACGCGAAGCCGCGGCGGGCGGCCGAGCAGTCGTGCAAGATGGCGGCCCTGCCGCATGTTGTGGCAGAGATAGCGCGGATCCGGGCGAAGTCCGAACGGAAGGCCCTGCTGAGCCTGAACGACCGCTACGAGATTCTGGCCGGGATCGCCCAGAAGCCCGAGGCCAAGGACAGCGACAAGGTCCGTGCGATCGACGTGTATTCCAGGCTGGCCGGCGACGAGGCGCCCCAGCGACACGAGATCGCCGGCGCGGGGGGCGCCCCCCTCGTCCCCTCGGCTGTGACCGTGGCCGTTCGGCAGATGGGCGCCCGGGAGCGGCTGGACGCCATCAAGGCTGCCCGAGCAGCCCGAAGCGCTGCAACGGCACCCGCATGACGACTTACGTGATTTGGGGGTAAAACCCAGATGCTGACCATCAAACACTTAGTTTGCCTGCCCCGCCGGCCCCGACTTTCGTAAGTCGATCTGACCATGCCCCCAGAAGGATCCAGAGGCTTTGCCGATCCGCAGTCGAATCCCTGGCCGACCTGGCCGATCTACAACACGAACTGCTATGTCGGCTGGGGGAACAACTGGGACAACTCCTCCAGCGTCACCGGCCTGAGTTGGTACGGCCCGGACCGTCACGCGCCCTGGTCGCCCGGCTCCCGCGCGGCCTTCTGGGCCATGCTGGACCGGCTTTTCCCGGCCGGCCGGACCCGCGGGCCCCGGCGGGCGCGACATGCCTGGAGGCCCGCGGTCCACGGCGCGCGCATCATCCCCGGGGCACGCTCGGCGATCCGCGCCGCGGCGCCCAGCTGGGCCAGGGCCGTGCACCGGGCGGTCCGGGACCTTCTGCGAACGTAATACGATTTGAGTTGACCGTATTACGTTGGGGCGTTTGAACCAGCCCAAGTCAGGTGGCGCAGGCCGCGGTTACTTCGCTTACAAATACCCGCGGCCGACTCGATCCCCTGGCGTTCTTTTTCACTTTGGCCGTGGCGTAGGGGTCAGGTACTTCCTGTTAAGAAGGGCCGCAAGGCCTTCCTGAATCCCGTTCGATCCCGGCCGATCTCTTTGGCAGTAGCGTAGAACACGGTTACTTCTTCATTCCGGCGATGGCGGTTCGAGTCCGCACCGCGCCTAGTGCGCGTTCGTCTAATGGTAGGACTCCGGACTTAGCATCCGTATTCGCTTTATTCTCTGCCGATCTCTTTGCGGGTAGCGTAGGGTCGGGTTACTTCCATTGGTCGTGGGTTCAAATCCCACTGGGGCCGCAAGGCCACATAGCTCAGCCTGGTAGAGCAACGGAGCCGAAAGGCATACCTGATTCGCCTGATCTCCCGCGATCCCTTTGGGCATGGCGAAGGCCACGGATACTTCTTGGGGAAATACACCCGTTGCTATCTGTTCCTGCCCGATCCCTTTCCGTCAGCACACAAATCCAAGAAGTATCCGACCATGAAGACCAACGTCGCCCGTCCCCCCATCCACACCCACGAGGGTGCTGTCGCCAAGCATATCAACGCCGAGCAGCAGCTGCGGCGCTCCGTCATGTCCTGCATGCTCTGGGAGGCCGAGTTCTACGAGTCCGGCCAGACCATCGCGGACCGGATCAAGAGCCTGATTCCGTCGGTCCCCCCGGACGTCGTTGCCGGGATCGCGGTCGAGGCCCGCGAGAAGATGAAGCTCCGGCACGTCCCGCTCCTGATCGTCCGCGAGATGGCCCGGATCGCGACGCATCAGCATCGGGTGGCCACCGCGCTCGCCCAGGTCATCCAGCGCCCCGACGAGCTCTCGGAGTTCGTCGCGATCTACTGGAAGGAGAAGCGCCAGCCGCTCTCCGCCCAGGTCAAGAAGGGCCTGGCGGCCGCCTTCCAGAAGTTCGACGCCTACTCGCTGGCCAAGTACAACCAGGACGGGGCCGTGAAGCTCCGCGACGTCCTCTTCCTCTGCCACGCCAAGCCGAAGGACGACGCCCAGCAGGCACTCTGGAAGCAGCTGATCGACGACAAGCTCCCGACCCCGGACACCTGGGAGGTCGCGCTGTCGGCCGCCGGCTCCGAGGGCGACAAGCTGGCCATCTGGCGCCGACTCCTGGCCGAGAAGAAGCTCGGCGCCCTGGCCCTGCTCCGCAACCTGCGGAACATGCAGGGGGTCAACGTTCCCATCGAGGAGATCCGGCAGGCCCTGGTGGACATCAAGGTCGAGCGCGTGCTGCCCTTCCGGTTCATCTCGGCCGCTCGCTTCGCCCCGCACCTCGAGCCCGACCTCGAGGTCGCCATGTTCAAGTGCCTCGAGGGCCGCGCCAAGATCCAGGGCAAGACCATCCTGATGGTCGACGTCTCGGGGTCGATGGACGGCGCGATCTCCGGCAAGTCCGACCTCAAGCGCGTCGACGCCGCCTGCGGCTTGGCGATGCTGATCCGCGAGGTCTGCCAGGACGTCGAGATCTACACGTTCTCGAACGCCCTCGCCGCCGTGCCGGCGCGCCGCGGGTTCGCCCTGCGGGACGCCATCGTGGGCTCGCAGGATCATGGTGGCACCCAGCTCGGGCAGGCCGTCCGGGCCATCATGGGGAGCCGCAAGTCGGACCGGCTGATCGTCATCTCCGACGAGCAGGCCGCCGACCCGGTGCCCGATGCCGACCGCAAGGCCTACATGCTGAACGTCGCCAGCGCCAAGAACGGCGTCGGCTACGGCTCCTGGACCCACATCGACGGCTGGAGCGAGGCCTGCCTCGACTTCATCGGCGAGTTCGAAACCACCACCCGCGAGTGAAGCCTGCGCCCAAGAAGGTCACGAGCTTCCGTCTATCTGAGGTCGCCCGGCGTGCGATTCAGAAGAAGGCGAAGGCCCGCGGCCTCTCGGGCGGGGAGCTCATCGAGCTCTGGGCAACTGAAAAGCCATGAACATCATCTTCCGCGATATCCTCGAAGGGCTCAAACTGACGGCCCTAACCCTACTCCTCGCCGGCGCTTCGGCGGTCTTGGTGGTCACGATCTACCGGGCAATCGAGGACGTTCCAGTCGCCAAGCCATGAGCACCCGCATCGCCCGCCGCTTCGCCGTCGCGATCATCGTCCTGGTCGGCGTGTTGGCCGAAGCCCAGGTCCCGTCCGCCAAGCCGGTGGATCCCCAGGAGGCCGTGAAGGTCCAGGCCCTCCTGACTTGCGTGCCCGTCCTCCGGCAGGCCTTCCCGGTGCCCGGGCTGAAGATTGTCGGGGTGACCATCGCCGAGCACGATCAGGAGTTGGACGCGATCGGCACCCCGCACTACCCGCTGACCGCCATCATCGAGACCCGCTTCCCGACCTACGACGGCTACAAGAAGTCGTGCGCGGTCTTCGCCTGCGCGAAGGACGGGAGCTTCCTGGGGGCCCTGAGCATTCCCGAGCCATGATCGCCACCACCTTCCCCGAGGCCAACCGCACCTTCGGACCGCCGCCCGGCTACGCCGAGAGCCAGATCGTCCCGATCAAAGCCTTTGTTGGCCGGGTGGGCGTCGGATCGGTCGACGGAGATCCGCTCGTCGTGACGGCCTGGCAGCCGACTGCGGCCGAGCTCGAGGCCCTGAACGCCGGCGCCCCGGTCTTCTGCTCGTTCATCGGGGGTCTGCCGCCCCACTTCCTGACCACCAACTTCCGCGAGGCGACGAATCCGGCATGATGATCGACCGGGAGGACAGCCGATGACCCCGAAGCAGTTTTACGAACTCTGCGGCAAAGCCGACATCCTGACTGGAGCCTGGAGCGGCACGCCCTGGGAGGATCTTCCGGAGGACACCAAGATCAACGTCGTCTCGGCTGTGCTCAGTGCCCGATTCGGACCGCCCGATAGCCCGATGGTTGTCCTCCATGACGAGCACGGCGCCGCCTTCTCGATCAAGCTGGGCGACATCAAGGGCTTCGACGCGGCCGAGGCAGGCTCGATCATGTTTCACTTCGTCGACGGAGAGCTCGCCCAGAACCGCGTCCAAGAGTTGCTGGACATCGCCGTCGGCCGGTATAACGCTGCCGTCAAGGAGTTCTCCCGATGATCACCCGCCGCAGCTTCCTCCGCCTGCTGGGCCTCGGCTCGGCCGCAGCCATCGTCGTCCCCAGCAGTTTCTCGCTGGGCCCAACCCTTGTTGGGGGCATCCCGGTCGAGCGCCGCCGGACGGGGCGCGTTGTCCCCAAGAACGCCTTCCACGCGCCGACCTTCCTGGTCGACACCACGCTGCGCCTGAAGGGCCCGATCGTGCCCGGGGTCGACGGCCTCGTGATGTCGAACTGCCACGTCACCTTCGCGAAGGGCTACACCGGGCCTTTCCTCTGGGTTCCCGATGACATTGCCGGCGACGTCCAGGTGAGCCACTGCTACTTCGACTTCCTGCCATGAGCCTGTCACGTCGATCCTTCCTCAAGCGCCTCGGCATTGGCCTCCTCGTCGGGCCGGCCGTGGTCAAGGAGTTGCTCCGTCCGGAGACGGCCGAGGAGCGAGCGATCCGTAGCTTGGTCGCGTTCCAGACCAAGGTCTTCGATCTTATCGACGAGGCGAAGATCGACGTCTACCAGCTCGCCCCACCGAGAGAGGTCACTTGGTCGAAGGGGATCTCCTACGAGATCAACGACGTCGTCCAGGCCCTGCAGGCTAACAACTGGGAGACGCTATCAGCCAAGCGATTCGTCGTTACGACGGGGCGCCAGTCGGGCCGAACGGCAGCCCGCCAGGCAATCCGGGACTCGTGGAGGCGCGTGGCATGAATCGGCGCCACTTCCTCAAGACGCTGGTCTTCGGCGCCGCCCTGGTGACGCTCAACGCGAACAGGACGGTGCGCGGCGTGAAGGCCCTGGCGCGCGCCGCCGCGGATGGCCCGAAGACCTGGATCACCCAGCGGGCCTACAACGTGCCGATCGGATCAGTCGTCTACCGTGACCGGATGGGCCTCCCCCAACGGGTCGACGAGAAGACGCGGGGCCTCGCTGTCGGCTACATCAAGCGGATCTCGCCGGACGGCCACACGGCCTACATCGACCTCTTCACCGATGACACGGAGTACCGGCGCCAGCTGACTGAGGTCCTGGCTTCCGCCGGCGGCCGCGACCTCGGGATCGGCTGGGCATGACCACCCTCATCCAGTTCGGCTTCCTGCTGATCACTGCGGTGATGATCATCGACCTCTACCGGAAGGCCGTGCGCCGGGCGGCCGCCTGGTGGGTGATGCGCCGCAGCCTGCGGGCATGGGAGAAGGCCTGGGCGAACCGCCCGAAGGCGCAGATCCTGAAGGTCGGGGAGGCCTACGTGGACTCCCGGGGCAACCAGTTCGTCGACGGCTTCGCGTTCGACTGCCAAGGCCGGATCCCGGCGATCGAGTTCGGCCCGAACCGGGAGATCGCCTACGCGGGCTACACCGCCCAGGAGTTGGCGGAGATCACGAAGCGCCGGAAGGAGTTCGAGCAGTGAGATACATCGTCAAGGCTATCAGTCGCACGCTCGGCAACCTGACCGGCCGGCGCGCCGCCAGGCTCGATCGCCTGCGCGGCGAGCGCGACCTCCGGACCTGCAAGACCTTTGAGATGGTCGCGCGCCGACTCGCCCGGTGCGCGCCGACCGATGGTGAGCGGAAAGCCTGGAAGACCGCAGCGGAACGGGGAGAGATGGGCCGGGTATGGTACGGCTCCAGCTGGTTCCGCTCCTCGGACATCTTGCTGTGACCGAGTCGCCCGCGGCGCCGCCCCCGTCCGCCCAACCCCCGCTGCCGGCCCGCTCGGACCCGCTGATCGACTACATCAGCTTCCCGGAGTACTTCGCGGACCTCTTCGTCCCCGAGTTGAAGATCAACCTGCCGCTCAAGCAGGCGCACCGCGACATCTGCGAGATCCTCGAGGCCTCCTACATCGGCGAGATCGAGCAACCCTTCATCTGGATCACCATGCCGCCCCGGATCGGGAAGAGCATGATCCTCCGGGCCCTGGCCACCTATGGGGAGGGCTACTTCCCGACCTCCCAGATCATCCTGACCGGCTACAACGACGACATCGCCAAGGAGTCGCTCGGCTGGGTCTCGAGGACGATGAAGGAGCAGTGGTACAAGGACTTCTTCGGCGACCTGGTGCACGGCGACAAGGACGACCACCTCTCGACCGTCCAGGGCGGCAACGTCTACGCGGAGGGCGTGGGCGGGGCGCTCCTCGGCAAGGGCGCGGGCCTGAAGGATCCCGCTGGCGGCTTCATCGGCGTCGACGACCCCGCCAAGGCCGACCAGGTCCTCAGCCTCACCGTCTCCAAGAAGCTGAACATGTGGGTGGAGAACCCGCTCCTGCACCGCCGCAACTCGGACCGCTGGTGCCCGATCATCGGGATCTCCCAACGCCTGGGGCTCTCCGACATGCCGGAGTACTTCAAGCGCACCTACCCGAAGGAGACGCTGATCATCAAGTGCGCGGGCTTCAGCCGGACCGTCAACGGCTGGCGGTCGAACTTCCCCGAGACGATCTCGGACGACCGCTACGAGCAGCTGCAGCGCACGCGCGTCGGCCGCTTCGTCCTGGCCTCGGTCTACCAGCAGGAGCCGATCGCGCTCGGCGGCAACATGATCCCGACCGACAAGTTCGCCCGCCACCAGGACTACGAGCTCCTCTGGGAGGAGAAGATCCTGAGCGCCGACCTGGCCCTAAAGAAGGGCCAGGAGAACGACTACTGGGTCTGCCAGTGCTGGGGCCGGCTGGGCGGCAAATGCTACCTGCTCGACCAGATGAAAATGCAGTGCAACACCGCGGAGTTCATCAAAGCGGTCGTGCCGTTCTACAAGAAGCACAACGACGCCCAGCAGTACTACCCGGTCGGCCGGTTCCTCATCGAGGACACGGTGGCGGGCCCGGGCGTCATCTCGGTCCTCAACGAGGCCGGCATCCCGGCGACGCCCGTCCAGGTCGTCAAGGACAAGGCCGCGCGCGTCTCAGACATCCTGGCCTACATCGAGACCGGCATGATCCTGATCCCGGCCGACAACGACATCCACTCCGCCCATTGGCTGCCGGACTTCCTCGCCGAGTGCTCGGCGTTCTCGCAGGACCTGACCCACGAGCACGACGACGCCGTCGACGCCATGACCCAGGCGGTCTCGAACCTGCTCGGCGAGGGAATCTCGATCCTCCAGGTCCTGGGGGTCAAGTAGGCCGCCGGGCTCCGCGCTTCGGCCGGGGGGGCTGGAACGCCGACCGGCGTCCACCGTTCACATGGGGCCGCGGCATCGTCGCCATGAAGGCCTGGACGGCCTTCTGCTTCTCGGACTCGATCAGCGCCACCAGGTCCAGGTAATCGATCTGGCCGACGTGGCCGACTTGGCAGTTCGGATCCACCCAGCACTTCCCGCCCATCCGGCGCCAGAGCTGCGAGAAGTAGTAGTCCTCGGTGATGTAGCGGGGAAACTCGCGGCCAAACCAGTTATCCTTGATGACCCCCATCCCGAAGAGGTCGTGCATCCACTGTCCCTTGACGAGGCCGACCACGGCCGCCTCCTCGTCGCTCTCATAGCCGCGCTCCGGGAACTCCTCGATCATCGAGTCGACGACCTCGAGGTTGACCTTCAGGAAGCCGCCGCCCACTGAGATCATCGGCCAGAGGCCACGCGGATGCATGGCGGCCGGGTTTGCGGAGTCGAACTCCCCCACCCAGGAGAACGGGACCTGCTTCTTCGGATAGAGGGCGCCGACGAAAAGGTCGGGGTGCTCGACGATGTGGAAGACGTGCTCGGGCCCGAACTTGACGTCCGAATCCGCTAGGACCATCTCGCCGGCCCCCGAGCAGCGCGCCATGTAGGTCAGGATGTTGCGGGCCTTGGCGACCCCCTGGCCCCCGACCTTCCGGATGATGAAACGGAGGCCCTTGTCGTTGGGGGCGATTTCGAGCGAGGCGAGAACGCGCGCAGTCGACCAGAGGGGGTCGCCCGCCGCGGGGATGCCGATGAAGACGAGCTTCGGGTCACGGTCGGCTGCCGCGACGGGTTGCAGTGGGTCCATTGGGAAGACGCTTGACGGACAATCCCCGGGGGTGCAAGAACGGGTTCCGCCCGATTGACCATGTGATGAAACTTGAAACCGAAGAACGGCTGGGGACGGTGCTCGACCACTTGGGCCGCGAGGCCCGGCAATCCCCCGAGCTGATCGTCCAGCGCTTCAAGCGCGAGATCGCTTCGATCCGCGAGGACGTGGAGCGCAACAACGCCGGCCCGAACGGTTACGGGCCATGGGGGTTGAACGGCCTCCTCAACGGCGTCTTCGCCGGCGCGCCCCAGAACGGCGCCTTCTCGACGATCTCGCAGCCCTACACGCTGGCGAACTCCAACGCCTACACGCCGGTCTCGCTCAACCTGATCCTGCTCTCGTACTCGTACATGAGCCAGGGCTTGTTCCGGACGGTGGTCTGCCAGCCGGTCGACGACGCCTTCCGCGGCGGCGTGAAGATCAAGTCGGCCGACCTGGACGCCGAGGACGCCGCGCTCCTGCAGCGCGCCATGAAGCGCACCCAGCCCCGAAGCGCCTTCAAGAAGATGGCCAAGACGATCGGCGGCTGGGTGAACTACAACGCCTGCGCGGATCTCTCACGGTCCGATTACTCGGCGATCAAGCATGCCCTCTACTGGGGGCGGCTCTACGGCGGCGCCGGGCTGATCGTCAACACCGACCAGGACTTCCGGAAGCCGCTCGACATCGATGCGATCCGGCCGGATTCCCCGCTGGTCTTCATCCCGGCCGACCGCTGGGAGCTCGTCCTGTCGAACCAGAACATCTTCGACTCCACCCAGCCGATCCCCTTCAACTACTACGGCTACCCGCTCAATGCCAGCCGGGTCCTGAAGATCCTCTGGAACGAGGCGCCGTCCTACATCCGGCTCCGCCTGCAGGGCTGGGGGATGTCCGAGATGGAGCATTGCGTCCGGACGATCAACAGCTTCCTCAAGTTCGAAAACCTGATCTTCGAACTCCTCGACGAGGCCAAGATCGACGTCTGGAAGATGAAGGGCTACAACTCCCTGCTGGCCTCGGCGAACGGCACCGAGCGCGTCCGCCAGGCGGTCCTGCTGACCAACCAGCTGAAGAACTTCTCGAACGCCATCGTCATGGACAAGGACGACGAGTACGAGCAGAAGCAGCTCGGCGGAATCTTCACCGGCCTCTCGGACGCCTGGGAGCAGCTCCGCCTCAACCTCTGCTCGGACCTGAAATTCCCGCGCAACAAGCTCTTCGGCGAGAGCGCCGGCGGGTTCTCCTCGGGCGAGGATTCCCTCGAGAACTACAACTCGATCGTCGAGACCGTCCGGGAGGTCGCCGAGCCCCTGGTGATCGAGACCGCCGGGATCCGCTGCCAGCAACTCTTCGGCTTCGTCCCGGAGGACATCGAGTGCGAGTGGCCGTCGCTCCGGGTGATGAAGCAGACCGACATGGAGATCGTGAAGACGGCCAAGCAGAGCCGGATCACCGAGCTCTACAACCTCGGCCTCTACGACGGCAAGGAGGCATCGGAGGCCCTGAAGAAGGAGGACCTGCTGCCGGTCGAGACCGGCGTCCTCAACGGCACCCGCGAGGCGGTGGCGCCAGGCGCCGAGGAGGCAGGCTTCGCCGAGGAGGCCGAGAAGCGCGCCGGCAAGAAGCGCGTCTTCGGGGGAGAGTCCAAGCCGAAGAAAAAGGCAGCGTGAACCCCCAGACCGTCAGCTTCGGCAGCACCGAGAAAGCTCCGGCCGTGGCCGGCGCCGATCTCCAATATGGCGACATCGTCTACTGCGAGATCAACGCCGTTCGGCCGAGCGATGAGAGCAACTTCATCGGGGCCTACCTGGGGACGACCGCGCTCGGCGCCGTGATCCTCTGCAACCTGGACGACTGGCAGCGCTTCCAGCGCGGCCTGATGGGCAACACCGACCTGCGGGTCCGGTCAGCCTTTGAGGTTTTCAAGGAAGACGGCGGCGAATCGGTTCGGGTGGCGGTCTTCCGCAAGCTCGGGTCCTTTACCGCCCATCCTTTGGGTGTCCCCGGTCAATGAGGCTCCTCCGCAAGATCCGGCTCGTCGTCTATCGCTGGCGGCTCCGCCGGGCGCAGGCGGCCGTGCACCGCCTCGAGCCCGTCGTCCAGGAGATCCAGCGCCAGCAGGGCTTCGTCGAGATCTTCGACCCGCACCTCGGCCGCGAGCCCCAGAAGCTGGGCGACTGCTACGCCCTCCAGCAGCTGCAGAACCACTACGGGCGCCACGCCGCGCGCCGGATCTTCTCCGACCTGGTCACCGGCCGCATCAAGACGGTCGCCATGGATGCCCACTCCGACATGGCCTTCCGGGAATGAGCATCAACCGCGACAGCGTCGACTGCCGTCTCGTCGACCCGGTCGGCCCGACGTATCCGGCCCCATGGTTCCCCAGCGCCTCCGAGGCGCTGCTCAAGGGCCCGGGCGACTTCTTCTGGACACGAGACGCCCAGGGGCGCGCGGTCGAGATCGTCATCTGGATCCCGGGCAACGAGAGCGGGACGGTGGCACCCATCCCGGTCGTCAACGGGGCGCCGCAGAATGAGGGCCCATGGGGATGGAACGGCAACGAGCAGAAGCCAACCCTGCAGCCGAGCATCTTCCGCAACCCGCCTCACAAGGACCACCCGGATCCACGAAACTCCTGGCACGGCCACCTCATCGACGGGCGCCTGGTATCATGCTGAACGCAATTCCTCTGCCTGGATTTGTCGAGCAACCGTGCGACCCAAACCGTCGAGTTCCATTCGTGCGGTCCACAGACTTCGGTGAGATGCCTCCAGGATCGTGGGGGATATTCGGGGGAGGCCTCGGTCTGATGACACGATGCCCAAAGTGCGGCGGTCGAGCAGGGCTCGATCTCCACAGCGTCGACGCGAACGGCGACGCCAATGCGAGTTACCTCTGCGCCAGGGGAGAGATTTGCAACTTCCACGTCTACGTTCGGCTCCTCGATTGGGATCTCCCTCCCAAGCCGGCCAAGACCCGATGGAAAGACGGAAAGTGGCAACCGAGGGACATGGCATGAACATCTGCAAGCCCCATTGGGATGAGCTCAAGGCTGCGATCACAACGCGGGGTCTCGGCGACTTCATCGCCAAGGACGGCCACGAGTTGATGCGCCAGATGGAGAAATCCCTGACGGATCCGGACGTGCTCCACCTCGAGGACTTCGACCCTCTGATGGCGGCCAACAACATGATCGTCTCCCAGGCCCTCGAGACGGCCGGCCTGGGGCTAATGGCCCCGGATGAAGCCGGGAACCCGCGCTGCCCACTTTGCCTATGCGCCGGTCCCTATGCGTCGAATTGGATCAACGGCGCATCGGACCAGGCGGCAGAGATGGTCGCGGAACTACGCAAGGGCCCCGTCAACATCAAGGCCAAGCGGGAAGAGCACGACCGCCGCGGAGGCTCCGCCTGACCATGCAAGTCGACCTCGAGGCCGTCGTCCCGCCCCGCGCGCTCGAGACCGAGCTCGAGGACAAGATCATGGAGTGGTTCGACGAGGCGGTCTGGAAGCCGATCCTGGACCTGATGGACATCGAGCGGACGAACGCCCTGGACGACTGGGAGCTCTTCCCGGCCGAGCTGGGGTCGCTGGGCGTCCAGCGGAGCGACATGCCGCAGGTTGAGGCCTCGCACCGCGGCGCCCTGATCGCATTCCTGGCGGCGCGCGGCATCGCCCACAAGGCCGGGGAGATGCCGGCCAACGAACTCCAGCCCACCCAGGCGATGTTCTCGCCGGCCAAGGTCGAGCGGGCCCGGAAGAACGACGGCGACCGCTCCGTCCTGGTCTCGCTGGATCTCTACGTGGTGGACGGCCATCACCAGTGGTACGCGGCCCTCCAGGACGATCCGGCCGGCCCGCTGCCGATTATCATCTTCGACGCCTCGGTCGAGAAGCTCCTGGTCGAGATGGGCGAGTTCCCGAGCGTCGTCCGGGACAACGCCACGGTCAGCCCGGAGATCGACGCGGCCCTCCGGAGCGGCCGGCTCATCTACGCCAACGGGGCCTTCTCAGGAGACTTCAACGCCAAGATCTCCCGGGCCCTCCGCCAGCTGGGCGCCAAGTTCGACGAGCGCGGCAAGGTCTACCGGCTGGCCCTCGACCAGATGCCCTACGCGCTCCGCGGCGCCGTGGCGGCCGCGCGCGAACGCTCGCTCGATCTCCACGAGGGCATCAAGCGCACCCTGGACCTCGTGGGCCAGAACGTCGCCGACACGCCGGTCCTCGGCCTGGGCATCGATGGCGTGATCGGCAAGATCCTCAAGGACCTCAACCAGCAATTCGTGAGCGCGGTCGGCGACGCCCAGAAGGGCATGACGGCCATCGAGGCTGTGACGGTGCCGGCGGACTTCTCGGCCTCGATGACCCGCCAGGTCCGCGAGCACCTGACCGACACCCTCGAACTGCCCATCAAGAACTTCACCGAGGAGCAGACCAGGAAGCTCCGCCTCATGGTCGAGGAGAACTGGCAGAAGGGCGGCCGCTTCGACCGCATCCAGGAGATCCTCCGCAACCAGTACGGGGTGACCCAGCGCAAGGCGAAGTTCCTCGCCCAGCAGGAGACCACCATGCTGGCCTCCGAGTTCATCCAGGCGCGCGCCCAGGACGTCGGGTCGACCGAGTACCGCTGGGACACCCGCCGCGATGCGAAGGTGCGGCTCGACCACAAGAAGCTCGAGGGGAAAACCTTCAGCTGGGATGACCCCCCTCTGGCCGATTCAGAACGGGGCATTCACGCGAACCCCGGGATGGTTTGGGGTTGCCTACCGGGAGACGCGCGGGTCGAAATCGCACACCGTGTAAAAAAAGCGTTCCGGCGCTGGTATGCTGGCGAGTTGGCCACGTTCGTTACGGAAGATGGCAAATCGTTCAAGGCTACACCGAATCACCCGGTGCTTACGAGCCAGGGGTGGAAGGCGATAGGCGAACTCGATCAGGCGGACTACGTCATCCAGCTGCCGGCCGAGCACGTCCTCCCGCTTGGCCGGGAATTGGACCGCCATGACCGTGTAGCCGTGCTGAGCGAGATATTCGACGCGCTCCGCGAAGTGTCGATTCGCCGAGTGGCGCGGGGTAGTCGTGACGACTTCGACGGCGATGGTGCCGACGGCAAAATCGAGATTGTAGGGCCCGCACGGTTTCTGGGGCTCAACCGGCAGGCCGTGGCGGCGCAGCGCTTCCTCCAGGATGGCCTCACCTTTGCCGCGGCGCTTGCAACGGCGGTCCGCGCACTTGGCATGCAATTTCTGCCACCACTCCCGGGGCTGCTTGGCGACGGCAGCATGGGAGGCCTTCGTCAGAGCTTTGCGGGCGTCGGGGCTCAACCGCTGCATGCGGATCAGGTTGGCCTCCGAGCCGGTCCGGATCGCAATGCCCTGCTCGACCAGAACACGCCGGATCACGTTGCGGCCAAGGCCCGTCCGCAGGCTGATGGCGAGCTCGCTCTCCCCGCCGGTGTAGGCCGCGACGAGCGGCGCGGGATCGGGCGCCAGCTTGTTCCAGGCAGCGTGGATTTGTGGGATCGCCACACCAGCCTCGCGGAGCTTACGCGACAGGCAGTCCGGACCGAAGCCGACGATCTTCTCCATTTTCTTCAGGGTCATGCCCTGGGCCAGAAGGCGCTTCGCGTGGTCGAGGTGAGACGGGAGAAATTTGCGGGACATGTTTATAACTTGGAGACAGCGATGGGGTGGTACGGGATCAACGGGCTGATCTTCCATAACTGCCGATGTGTCGCAAGGCCCATTTTGAACCTGCAGGCCCGGAGGGTCGCATGATCCCGATCTCCACCACCCTGGGCGGTTGCCCGGTCGACCTCGCGGGCCGCTGCATCTCGTGCGGCCGTCCGGTGCCGACCTCGGCCGGCTGCCTCTGCCGATCAGTCCAGCCGGTCCAGTCGCCCGTCGTCCTCCCGCAGCCCGTCATCTTCCACCCGGTCACCATCCGGGTGCGCCCCGCATGATCGCCGCCGACCAGCACATCGAGCGCTGCAACGCTCTCCGGCGGGAGATCGCCATGCAGGAAGCCGCGCGCCGGCGCATGGACGAGGCTCTCGAGCGCCGCAAATCCGCACTGCAGCGGCTCACCGCCATGCAGGGCGCCGGCCGCGGTTTGCAAAAAAAGTCTTGATCCCGCGCCGTTTCGGCTCAAATCCTCAGTCCCGACGTTCGGTGCGACGTCCGCCTAGCGGACTCCGGCTGGTCCTCATTCCCATGAATGCCGCCCGTCGCCGAACTTCTCGAAGCCCCTCCCGCAGCTGACACAGCTGAGGACCGCAACGTCCACGTCGAGCGCGTCAACTTCGTCCAGACCGGGAAGCGCTTCAAGTGCTGGTTCATGACGCCAGGCGTCGTGAACTACGAGGACAGCCCGACGATGCCCGGCCAG
>Ga0316227_1002079_pt1 | contig 18920 bp, 16 predicted proteins | sample TBH18019metaG_FD_206012 | JGI IMG/M metagenome (GOLD analysis project Ga0316227, IMG submission 206012) | Freshwater microbial communities from Trout Bog Lake, Wisconsin, USA - TBH18019 | ecosystem: Environmental > Aquatic > Freshwater > Lake > Hypolimnion/Profundal zone | place: USA: Wisconsin... | reverse complement strand
GCTACGCTCAACAGCAGCAGCACACGCGGAAGAAAGAAGCACCATGGTTATGCTGGTTTATAATTGTCGCTGACGCCGGATAATAATTGTCGCTTGACAGTTCGCCCCATGGCCGCTGACAAGGTCCATGAGAATCTCTTGTTCTTGACACCCAAGGGGTTGCCGTTGCTTCGTGAGGATGCGACCAAGGGGAGTTACGGGAAAAGGATTGACTACGTCACTCTCTGGTTCAGCGATCTGGTGACCAGGGCTGGGCTGGCCCAGATGGGGCGTGGGTATTATTCCCTGAGGCATACTTGGTACACCATTGGGTCGCAGACGACGGACATGCAGGCGGTTTCCCGGTCGGCTGGTCATAAACTGGGCGGCATGGCCGACACGTATTGCCAGACGATTGGCGATGAAGGCAAGGCCATCGCCCGGAGGGACCTGGAGCTTCTTGGCTTCAAGTCCTTCAAGGAGATCGACAACCCTCCGGCTGGTGGCTCTGGCAACCGCCGCAGCCACCAGTGCCTCAGATATATGATTTCGCCGCATCAATAATGAGGAGGTTATTATGATTCCTGACACGCATGGAAGACCACGCCCATCTATGGGGACAGAGCCATATTGGGCTAGGCTGGTAGCGATCCAGCGGGTTCCCCGCCTTTATGCTCCTTTACGCGACTCAATCCAAGCTGCCCTGGATTTACGAATTACTCGTGGGGATAAGGTTCTGGATTCGTCGCAGATTGGGGCTGAGGTGCTAAAAGGATTACCCCCAGGATGGTTTGGAGACTTCCATCGGGAGTTCCGTGATTTTGAGAACGGAGCTGAGGGCAGTATCACTGGGATGGAGATTTACCGACAACTGGCAGAGCGGCCCAATGATCGCTGGGAGGTCCTCACCAAATCAGATCCGCGTGGAGTATGGGACACCATGCTCTATGCCCGCCTGTGATAGTGTGTCGCGAGCGCGGTGCGTCGCGTCGCGTGTTCCGTCGCCGGAGGCCCTGCCGGAACAGGGGCGGCGACACAGCGCCCGACACAGCGCCGGGTGCCCTCGACGACACAGCGCCGTCCCGCTACTATGGCCCCGGCGCTATCGCGGAGGCGGTGTTCTCATCCTTGAAAACCGGTAGGCGCGCAAGCGTCTCTAGGGTTCGAATCCCTACTCCTCCGCTTGAAACCGCTGTATTGTGAGGCTCGGCCGCAACTTGCGTTGCGGCCGGCTTCGTCTCTTTCGGTCCACCAGAGTCCACGCCAGTTAATGGAACGAGTTGCGTGGTGTAACGACAACGCGAGTGTATCTGGGATGTGACGGGGTGAAGGTGCCGGTAATCACGGACCAGGAGAAGTCCAAGCGTTTTGAGAAGGCGCAGCATCGCATCGCCGACAGCGGAGTTGGCCAGGCGGCGGTGGCATGCCAGGGAGGGGCAGTGCGAGGTAGTTCCCGCCGACGCGGCGTTAGACCAAACCGGGGCCATGATCAGTGTAGGAGTAAATGAACTGTGCTGCCAGGTGGCCTTGGACTCGGGTAGCTTTGTTCGTGCGGCGGAGGTGTTGCTGAAAGCAGCGAACCTGCGATTGCGCCTACGCGAGACTTACACGCGGGAAAAAAGAAGGCAGGGTGACATTTCTACTTCTTTACAACAAGTTGACGCAGCCATGAGGCGTTCGTAATCTCTGAACCTCTGCGGGAGGCTGGTTCTCCCCTTGGCCAATCGGGTGGTTCCCTTTTGTTCGCCGATACGGCCCCATTTTCCGCGCTGACCGTCAATTGGAGTTCGCCCAATGGCCCAGCAGCCTATCAGCACACACGCAGAGCATATCTCCCAGGAACTCGGTAGCCAACCTTGCGGTGCGAAAAACACAGTGTTTGGAGACAAATATTTCTGGGTTGTGCTGGGAGTCTACGCGATCTGCGCCGGATGCAGCATCCCTTTCTATCGTTTCCAGATTCATGTTGACGGGGTGTTCTATATCCACATAGCGCAGAAATATGCGGCGGGGCACTTCTGGTCCGCCGTCAATTCGGTCTGGACGCCATTGCATACGTGGTTGCTGGCGATTCCATTGCTGGCAGGCATGAGTCCTTTGCCCGCTACCAAGTTGATCACGTGCCTGTATGGCGCATGCTGCCTGGCATCAGTGTGGAAACTTACGTTGAGCAATGGAGTGCTGAGCGCTGGTCGAATTTGCGTTGGACTGGCATTAATACCGCTGTTACTTTTCATGGCTATGTTCTACCAGGAGCCCGACTTAGTGGGCATGGCGCTCATGATGTGGTATCTGGCGCTGGTCAGCGATCAGCGCGGCAGCAGAGGGCTTGGCGCTGGTCTACTAGTTGGCGCCATCGGCGGCGTGGCATACCTTGCCAAGGCCTATTACCTGCCGTTTTTCGCCGTGCATTTCGGCGGCTTGTGTGTTCTGCAACTCATCCGGCTTAAGGGATCACGCCGCCGGACGATGATATACGGGGTTAGCGGGCTGTTGGCAAGCATGCTGGTTGCCGCGCCCTGGATCGCCGTAATTAGCACGAAGTATCATCATTTCACCATCAACGACGCCGCCCGGTTAGAACTCTTGTCCGAGCACGCGCCCGGCGCGCGCGGCCTGTCAGTACTTCGCGGTTTCGTTGCTCCCTCCGAGCCGGATTGCATAAACGCTCACGAGGATTACGGCAACTTGAAGGTTCCAAACTGGAACCCTATGGCCAGCGGTGCGGACATCAGGTGGATGCTGGGAGTCATGCTTGAAAACTTCAAGGATGAGCTGCGTAAGCTGAAGTGGTACAGTCTGCTGTCCCTTCCGATGGCGGCAGTCGCTGGCGCGGCTGCCATGTTGCGACTGCGCAAGCCGGGGTCTGGAGGGCTGCTGATTATCGTATGGGCGGCGATCGTCTTCTCGATGGCCTTTCTGCCCGGTCATGTTGAGCATCGATACATGTTCCCGGTGGTGGTGCTGCTGATGATTATGGGCGTCCTCCTGATCGATGTTCATGCTCAGGCCACAGCCAGAGGGTGGTGGACGACCCTGCTAACAGTCGTGCTTTGCGCAGCATTCGCCGTCAACTCATACAAGTTTCTCATTGAACACCGCTGGACAAGACGGGAGGTGACCAGCTACGCGCGAAGGCTGGCGCAGCTAATTCCCCCGGGGAGTTCCGTGGCTTCAGATGGACGGTGGTCTTACAGCCTCTATGTTTCCTCAGAAGATGGGCTGACTTACTGGGGCTCGGCGGAGGAGTCCGCCGGGGCCGACGAAATTCGCGCGGACCTTGTGAAGAAGGGAATAGAGTATTTCCTGATTTGGGGGGATGTTTCGCGATATCCGTTTGCCAGGCCACTGGCCGATGCCCGATGCGACGATGGTGGTGGACCGATGGTCTGGCATGTCGACAAGAATCCCCGGCCATGAAATACCCGCTGGCGATGAGAGGAAGTAACTTGCGGGGAACAGGTTCGCTACAAGATTCGCTACAAGAGGAACTACAACCACAGCGATCGCTACGCTAGACTCAAATGGTATATGGATGGAAGACTCCCGGATATCCTCGCCAGCGCGCAGGGTGACCCGCGCTTGAACATCGCACAGCACCAGGATATGCGCCGGCCTCAGTCTGTTCCACTCGCCATCTGTTCCGCTCGCCATCTCGCGATAGCGGGTCATTCCGTATATACTCCGCCACCCTTGGCAATACCCTGGCCTCGGAAGGATTCAATTATGGCTCGTCGCCGCCGCATCGCTTACATAGGCAGCAGTTACAAATTCGTACACCAGAGCATCCGTGATTTTCTGCTCACCGGACGCATGGACGATACCGATATCGTTCTCTACGACATCAACCCTGACCCCCTCCAGATCGAATACGATGTCATCTCCCGCATGATCAAGCAGAAGGCCGGCAAGCTCACCGTCCGCAAAGCCCGCAGCCGGGCCGAGGCTATCGACGGCGCCGATTACGTCGTCACCAGCGTCCTCGTCGGTGGTATGGACGTCGCCGAGAAGGAAGACCTCGTTTGCCAGAAATTCGGCATCCGCCATACCGTCGGCGACACCGTCGGGCCCATGTGTACCGCCCGCTGCCTGCGCATGGTTCCTTTGCTTCTGGACATTGCCCGCGACATGGAACGCTACTGCCCCGGGGTGCCCATGCTCAACGTAAGCAATCCCATGGCCGTCCTCACCAACGCCGTGAATCGCAACAGTTCCATCAAGTGCGTAGGCATCTGCCACGGCACCCACTTCCGCCAAGCCACCATAGCCGAGGCCTACGGCGTCCAGCGCCAGGAGGTTTCCCTTAATGTCGTCGGCGTCAATCACCTGGGCTTCATCGACAAGGTATCGATCAAGGGCCATGGCGCCAATGTTCAGGAAGTCGCCGAGGCCATCACCAGACTGGCCCGCACCGGCCATGCCGATGTCGCCGGCTACCAGGATACCGACCAGTGGGCCAACATCTTCGCCCGCCGCTTCGGCCTCATCCCCAACAATGGCGACCATCACTTCGCTGAATTCTTCCACTGGTTCCTCCTACCCCACGCCTTCCAGGACGGCAAGAACGTCTACGACCTCGATGAGGCTTTGCACTCCCCCGACGGCCGCCGCAAGCGCGCCAAGGAATTCCGCGATACCGTCAGCAAATGGGCCTATGGCAACGACCCCATCCCCGACATGGATATCTATTCCTCCGAACATATCCACGACATCGTCTTCGCCTTCGAAGGCATCCACGGCGACCTGATCCAGCGCGAGCTGCATCTTAATGTCACCAACGGCCGCGCCGTGCCCAACCTCCCTTCCGATGCCAACCTGGAATTAACCTGCCACATCTCCGCCGCCGGCATTCACCCGGTGATGAATGATCCTCTGCCTCCCTTTACCCTCGGGCTGTTGACCGGGCTGGTCTGTCTCAACCAACTTTCCGAACAGGCCGCCGTCAACCACGACAAGAAAGCCTTCCTCCAGGCCCTGCATCTCGATCCACTGGTCTCGGATTTCCGTACCATTCCCGACCTGGCGGATGCCCTGTGGGAAATCAACGAGCCGCTTATGACACCCGTGAAGTAAAAGGAGTCCGGAAAACAAGACGCCCGAGGTTTCCCCGAGTCAGGAATGCATTCTCCCTCCTCCGGTATTCCGGGGAGGGCAAGGATGCAGGCGTTCAGCGTTTGCCTCTGTCCGTATCCCCGGCGTACGGCCGTAAATCCAGCAGTTCGTCGCAATCCACCGGCAATCCCGTGGCCATCGACTGGTTGGCGCTGATGCCCATCAGGATGGCGGCCGCCCCTTCCACGTGCGATGCGAAACGACCCAGCGGATCCGGGCTCTGGACCCCAGAAAACATATCGGCGAACAGGACCGCATCGCCGCCGCCGTGGCTGCCCGTGGCCTTAGGGATGACCACGTTGTACGGAACGCCGAACATGGGGAATATTCGCAATTCCTCGACCGCGCCGCGGCTTTGCTGGATAGCCAGTTCGTCGTCACTCTGGCCGGCGATGATGTGGCTGCCGTGGCGGACGTACAGTTCCAAGCGGCCTTTGTCGCCGGTTATGTTCACTCGCAGTCCCTCCCACGGACTGTACGCCACCAAGGAATAGTTGAAGATTGCTCCGTTGCGATAGCGGCAGGTGATAGCCATCGTATCCTCGGCGGTTATGTCCCGGCCGAATACGTTGCGGTCGCGGATGTATCCGCTGTCCTTTTCGGCTTTCAGGTAAAGAGCCTCCAGGTGCGGATCCTGGTCCAGGAACAGCGCAAAAGGATCGTCTTTGGCCGCCGCCTGGCCGGTATAGCGGTCGTAGGCGTAGCTCCGGCCGCGGGCCAGGGCATTCGTTTCCCCGTAGAACTTCAGGTCGCCGATGGCATATACCGTCTTGGGTTGCGAGGAAATCCACCAGTTGATCATATCGAAGTGGTGCGAGGCCTTGTGGATGAGCAGGCCGCCGCTCTTGTCCTTCTCGCGATGCCAGCGGCGGAAGTAATCGGCGCCGTGCGAGGTATCCAGCATCCAGGTCATATCCACCGCCAGCGGCCTGCCGACGACGCCGCCCAGCATCAGTTCCCGCACGGTGCAGGCCATGGGCATGTAGCGGGCATTGAAGGTCACGCGCAGCTTGCGCCCCGTGCGTTCGATGGCCTGGAAGATGGCCCGGGCCTTGGCTGCGTCCGTGGTCATGGGCTTTTCGGTGATCACGTCGCACCCCAACTCCATGGCCCCGATAATGTATTGGTCGTGCGTGCAGTCCATGGTGGTGACGATGACCGCGTCGGGCTTCTGCTCCTTGATCATCCGTTCAAAATCCGCCGCCAGGTACGCCGGCACCGGCGGAAGGGAATGTTTTTCGGCCAGACGCTGGTTGTGGCAGGCCATTCTGGTCGGGCTCAGGTCGCAGATCGCCGTCAGTCGTGCTGTCTGGCGATGCGGCCCCGCCAGGGCATCCAGATAGCTGACGCCGCGACCGCCGGTGCCGACAATAACGTAACGCTTTTGTGTTTCGGGCAAGACAAGCTCCTTTAGGTTTTATCTGAATACTCCACGCGCCGCCTGGCGCGGCGGATGGAGTCGCAGGGCAAAAAGCAACGACGCGGCGTATTGTACCGGAAATACGTCGAGGAGGAGCGCTGCGTCTGCGTTTCCGTGTTCAACCTCTGGCATCGATCTGGTTATGATTCTCGCTATGCCTAACTCCGCCAAGCCTATCGTCATTTCTCCATCTCGTGTTATCGGCCGCATGATCGCCATGCTCAAGGCCATCCCCTCGGCGGCGGTCGATCTGCCGGCCGCACACATCACCAGGGCCTTCTGGAAGAAACTGTTCGCCGCCAACCCGCGGACCCGGCTGGCGATGGAACTGCTGCGCGAACTGCCCGCCTTCACCGAATACGCTCCCCGGGACAGCAATCCCTCGGCTTGGCGCAAACTGATGGTGCGCGATTTTCAGGGCCCAGCTCCAATGGTTCCCGAGACCGCCCGGCAGATCGTGCAGCAGGTTCTGGCCGCCGCCAAGCCGCGCCCGAAGAAAAAGGTTAAATACTGGCGCGATGCTTTCGCCGCTACCGAGGTAGTGCAGCGCGTGCGGCCCCGGGAAAGCGACGAATACCTGCCTAACCCCCATCGCGGCACGACCACCTTCCAGCGTTTCCAGGGGGATGATATCTACCCCCACCTGGCCTGGAGCGATACCCACGGTCCCTTGACCTTCCGCGCCACCGGCCCCATCCGCGACAACCTCAAGTACATTCCACGCACGACGTTGAGCTATTGTCGCTGGCCGTGGGCCTGGCTCGAACCGGAAAAAGGCAAGTACAACTGGAGCATCGTTGATTGTGCCCTGGCCACCGCCCGCCTGCGCGGCCAGACTCTGCAGACGCGCTTCCAGCCGTACACCCAAAGGGTGGATTACAAGACTTATCCCATAACCGGTACACGGCATCCGCCGGAGGTTTCCGTAAACGTGCCCGACTGGTATTGGGACACCGGCGCTCGTTGGATCGCCAAGGGCCCCTATGCCCGGCACGAAGTCGATTCCAATGATCCGCGATATCTCCGACATTTCGGAGATTTCGTGCGCGCCTTCGCCCGGCGCTATGATGGGCATGAAGATCTGGAAAGCGTGGATATCGCTTTTGCCGGATTTTGGGGCGAGAGCGGCGGCAACGCCAGGCCTGGCACCGCCGTCAAGCTTGTGGACGTCTATCTCCGCGCCTTCCGCAAGACCATGCTGGTGCGCATGCTCGGCAGTGGTGGCGAGAAGGTCGCTCGGCACCTCGCCCGCAGTGGCCGGAGGGTCGGTTGGCGTGCCGACTGCATGGGCGATCTGCGCCGCAAGTATGGCGCCGGCGTCCCGCCGGAACTCTGCTGGAACCACCTCTACGACAACTATCCCAATAACGTGGAAATCATGGGCGTCAAGGATGCCTGGATGACTGCTCCGGTCACCCTGGAGACCTGCGGCAATCCGCCGTCATGGTTCCTCGGCGAGCACGATATCGACTACATCATTCGCGATGCCTGCCGCCATCACGTTTCCGTCTTCATGCCCAAGAGCGCCTTCTATCCACGGACTATGCGCGACAAGCTCATCGATTTCGACAAGATGATCGGCTACCGCTTCGCTCTACGGCAAATGCTCCTGCCCCTGGCTTTCAAGGCGGGCCTGAAGGTCGATGTGGAGTTCTTCATTGATAACGTCGGCTGCGCCCCCATCTATCGCCCCTACACGCTCGCCCTGCGTTTCCGCCAGAGCCCGGTATTCCGCATTGTGCGTTTCCAGGAAGACATCCGCCGTTGGCGGCCCGGCTATAGTTGGTTCCGCGAAAAAATCCTCCTGCCCCGCGGCTTCGGCAAGGGCCAGATCAAGGTGGATCTGGGCATAATAAATGACCAGGATGTCCCCAAAGTGTTCTTCGCCATCAAGGACGAGCGCTTGGATGGATGGCATCCCGTGGCCAATATGGAAGGAACCTGATGAGCGGGGCGTGAGTGGCTACATAAGAATTTGTGCTTCTATGGTCTGCCGTTGCTAGAATACCCGACATGGCTGCTGCCAAGATTGGCCCAATTCCCGTGTTGGCCCTGTCGAATGTTGATTCCGTATCCATTCTTCTGCGCTGGATGCTGCGGCCGCCCGGCTGGCCGTTGTTTCTCCTGACAGCGTTTCCGTTGGTGTATGCGTGGTGGACGGTGCGCCAACCTGGTGGCGCGTTCGCCGCCGGCATGGTCTATTTGTTTCTGGCAATTCTGGTTGGAGTGCTGTGGGTGATCCGGGTGCTTGGGTTTCTTGCCTTAGATCACCCGTACGTTCGCCCCAAACCGCACCCATGGTCAACGGTTCGCTGGGTGGCGACGCCGTTGGTTTTGTGCGTCGGTATCTTTGTTTCCGACGCCAACTTTCCGCGCCATCTTGCCTTCAACTACAGTCGGTCTGACATGGAGCGACTCGTCAGGCGCGTTCTGGCCGACCCCAACTCAGTGTTTCAGCCCCAATGGGCAGGGCTGATTTATATCCGTGCCGTTGAAGTCATTCCCGAAGGCGTGCGCCTGCGTATCCGCACCGCTTACGATGGTGTTCCCGCTGGTTATGCTTTTCGCACCGGTGCCGCCGAGTTTCCCCAACTCGAAGCCGAAACGAAGTATTACCCCGTTAGCGGTCCCTGGTTTGAGTACTGGGACCATGCCCAGCAAATGCGCGAACTCGATTGCATCCCAAGTACCTCGTCCTGCGCCGCTGCTCCCACCCGATAATCATACGTTTGACGGCGGCACAGCACTCATTGTTTCTGTGGCCAAGGAAGCCGTTCACCTTAGTTTCCGGCATTTCTCCAGCAGAAACGGCATGTGGTGTTCCACATGTCCCACCGTGTTAATTAGCACATCGCTGAGTGTCTGCCGTCCGCGTTCCGAGTGCCGGCCAGCCCGGGCCAAACCATCCGGCGCAAGCTTACGCAGGATGCGACCCATTTGCCGCCGGCCAAGCTCGATGATGGCGATGGCATCCTCGACGCTTTGTTCGTCGTAGAATAATCGCTGGGCGAATTTATCCTGATCCCAGGCCATCAGCACCGGTTCATCTTCGGCGATTAGCCGCCGCATGCGGTCCATAAAAGCGGCATCGGCATCGGCCAGATGTATGATTAGCTGTTGGATTGACCATTTGCCCACAACCGGAACGCTCCGCAATTGTTGTTGCGTAAACTCCTGAACAACGGCTCGTATTTCTCCGCCTTGTCTGTCCAGACGATCGAGTAATTCCTGCGCTGTTGCCATGCCGTTAGTTTACCCCGCCAGGCCTTCAACACAAACCACCCCACCTCGGCTGTATTGTCGATCTGCTGTGGAAACCTGGATTGGTCTGCTTCATTTTGTACTTGCGATCTGGCTGTATCATCGGTTCACACTGGACAAATTTAGACCATTCCTCTCATCTCCGTCCGCGCAGCACCTTCCCGCCCTCCCCGTCTGGTACATCGCTACAATATTCTCCGCCGGCACATCCTCCTGAAGTGTATGTGCTGCTGAAAGGATATAGCCGCCGCTCGCTCCCAGGATGCCGATGAGCCGTTTGGTCTCCGCCGCCACTTCCCGTGGCGTGCCCTGGGGCAGCAGGATCTGCGTATCGATCCCCCCGTAGAAGGTTAGTTTGCCGCCGAAGTCGCGTTTGAGGCGTTCCGGTTCCATGTCTTTGGCCCGCGGCTGGATGGGATTGAGAATTTTTACACCCATGCCGATCAGTTGCCCCAGCAGCGTATATATCGATCCGCAGCTATGGTGGAAGAAGACCGCATCGGTGAACTGCCGGGTATGGCGGATGCGTTCTTCCATGTACGGCGCCACCAGTTCCTTGAACATCCCCGGCGAACAGAACGGCCCTTTCTGTGTACCGAAATCATCGCCGCTGGTGGTGAAGTGGATATAGGGGCCAACCGCATCGTAGTAGAGTTCGATGATGCGTTTTTGGTATTTCCAGACGATCTGGAAGAAGCGATGAACGAAATCCTGATCCCCGGCCATGCGGTAGAGAAAATCGTCGAACCCGCACATCCAGCATCCCAGTTCCATCACTCCGAATACCGGATGCCGCCCGCAAACTACGTAGGGGGTCTCTTCGAACAAGTACTTTGCTTTCTGCCGCAGACCCCGGATGATCGCTCGGTCCAGCCGTTCTGGATCAGGCCAGGGATAGCGTTCCAAGTCTTCGATGCTCGCTCCCTCCAGCGGCCTCCCGGTGGCTTCGTAATGGTGTCCGTTGAACGTCTGGCCGATCCCCCAGTTGTTGATCCTCTCCGTCGACGAAATCTGCCGCGCCAGTTCTCCCCGCGGCTCCAGCACGCCCCCGATGTCGCGGATATCCGTATCCAGTGCCACCAGCACCGCCTCATCCTGCTTGTCTGGCGCAGTGGTGGTATCCACCGCCAGCAGGCCGGCCAGCCGCCGTGGTCCGCCATCGATCCCCGTCATGTCCGTCGCGTTCAGATCCATCGGTGGCCGGTCCACCTCCTGGTGGGCAATGGTGCGCGCAAAACGCTGACGGTAGGTCAAGCTCGGCGTCCCAGGTGGTGGACTGTCGTGCTGGCGTTTGCTGGTATACATTCTATTCCACACTTGGCTGGGAAACGGTTTTTTGCAGGAGGTACAGGTCGGCTCGTTTGGCCCAGCCGTGGTGAACCCAGAAGGCATGGCCGTCATGGTTGTTGCAGAAGAGGAAGACATTGCATTTGGGGATGTTGTTCCGTTTCAGGCCCGCAAAGCAGAATGTCAGCAGCTGCTTGGCGATTCCCTTGCGCCGATGCTCGGCGGCGACCGCCAGGTGATGAATGTATCCGCGCCGGCCATCGTGTCCGCACAGCACTGCTCCGATCACCTGATCGCTGTGCCCGACCGCCACGCAACTCATGCCAGGGTTGCGCTGCAAATACGCCGCCGTCGCCATCTCGTTGTCGGATTCGCTCAACCCGATGCCCTCGGTGCGTTTCCACAGTGCCAGGATTTGCCGGTAATCGTCAAGCGTCATTTCACGGATAAGCGCAGCCATGCCGCTTTTGTACTTGGCCAAGCCAGCAGCGCCAAGTCGTTCCCTCGCGCCCCCCACCCCAGCGAAATCATATTGACTCAAGCCGCCCTGGCCCTTCGCCTCTCGTCCCTAGCCCCTATCTCCTGCGCTGACGCCAGGTATAATCCTCCACGTTATCGGATGGCCGCGCCCAAACTTCTATGCTACGGCGAACCTTTGGGACGATTTATTCGACTTATAGATGGAGTGTCAGATTGAAAGTCCTTGCCGATGAGTGACGATCATGAATTATGGACGCAGGCCATGGCCGGCGGCCCCGAAGCTTTTGCCCGGATCGTCCAACGATATCAGGACGCCGTGTTTGGCATCGCTTTGGCGCGTCTGGGCAATTTTCACGAGGCCCAGGACGTGGCCCAGCAGGTATTTCTGGACGCGTTCCAGCGCCTCGGCGCCCTGAGAAATGCCGCCAGACTAGGCGCTTGGCTGCGTTCGATGGCCATTCACATGAGCATCGACCGCATACGTCGACGGACGGCCACTATGGAAATCGAACACGCGGCCGGGTGTGAATCTTCGGACCCGGCTCCGCCCGTCGCGGCAGCGCGGACAGAACTGCGGACCGCCGTGCTGGAGGCGATTGCTCGGCTGTCCGTCCCCCAGCGCGAGACGACGATGCTGTTCTACATCGACGGCTACTCGGTCGAGAAGGTCGCCGCTATCCAGGAAGTCCCCGTCGGCACAGTGAAACGCCGACTGCACGATGCGCGCCAGCGGCTGAAAGCGCAGATGATCGGCATGGTTGAGGAAGTGCTCAAATTCCAAGCCCCCACCCAAGACTTCGCCCAGAAAGTCTTCAGCATACTCTGCCAATACCATCCGGCCCCCGGCCATGTCGGCCCCAACCGCTGGCATCAGAGCATCGATGAACTGCGCTCCCTTGGTGGCCGCGGCATGGAAGGCTTCTTGTGCGCCGGTCGATCGCCCCATTCGCCGACCCGGGTTTTCGCCGTACACATGCTCCAGAGCCACCACGCCGCCCTGGACGATGAGCCTATCATTCAGCTTTTGCTTGCCGGTCTCGCGGACCCCAATCGCAAGGTACGTAGCCACTGTGTTCAGGCCCTGCTGCGCTCTACCCAGCCTGCCGAGCGCAAGCGGCGAGAGTTCGTGCCGCGGATGGTTCCGCTGCTGGCCGATCCCAGCAAGCGGGTCCGGCGTCATGTCGCCTTTGCCTTGGCCGAATACTGGCCGGAGGTGCCCCTGGCGGCGGCCGCCGCTGCGCTCGCGGCGGAAATCGACAACGAATCGCGCAAATGTCACCAACGTCTCGTGCATGCGATTGTCAGCGGTGGCGAAATGAAATGGTTCGTCCAATAGAATCGACGGCGGAAGGCGGCCGGACCCTGATACGCAACAGTGTGCTCTGATGCGTGATAGGCTGGCCGCCGCCGGGCGGGCAGGCACAAGCCCGCCCGGCTCCGTCGTCCTTTTCCACATTAAGAGCCGCAAAACTTGCGGCCAATTAATCTGTTATCAACTTCACAGAATGGCATTGGCGAAGATTCGCTCAGTGCGCGTGAAGATTCGAGTTCACAATCTCGTAGTGCTGGGCCCAGAAAAGGGTGTTCCTAAAGAGGTCTAATTAATAATGATGTTCAGATATCGCTTCAGGAAGCCGACCATGCACCCCATGGTCCGCGCCAGGTTGGCCGGGTCGTTCAGTTGTCCGTGATCCCGGCCGTCGAATATTTCGACCTCGGCCAGGACCCCAGCCTGCCGTAATCTCGCGGCGAACTCCTGGGATTGGCGATATGAGATGACACGATCGGCCGACCCGTGCAGCAGGAGTGTGGGCGGGCAGCGTGGAGAGATATGGCCCAGCGGCGAAGCCTGCCGATAGCGGTCGGGCATATCCTCGGCCCGACCGCCCAGCAGCATCGCCATGGATGCGATCGTCAGCGAGTCCGGCAGATCAACGGGCAGTCGATAGACACCTGCGCAGAACACCGCGGCTTTAAGCGGGAGTTGGCTCGTCACGGCGGCAGCCTGTGCCTCGACATCGGATTCTATGTCGCCTTCGGTTGCGACCATCGCGGCGATGTGAGCACCTGACGAACTCCCGCCAATGGCGATGCGGGCGGCGTCGATCCCGAACTGCCCGGCATTCGACTGGAGCCACCGTACGGCCGCTCGGGCATCCTGCACACACGCCGGATAAGGCGCTACGGTTGTCAGTCGGTAATCGATGCACAGCCCGGCGATGCCGTGATGGGCTGCCAGGAACGCACTGTGGCGCGCGAACTGCCCACGGTCGCCAGCCGACCAGCCCCCGCCGTGAACGAAGATGATCGCTGGCAACGGACGTTCGGGTCGTCCTAGTGGCCTATAAAGCGTGGCCCGTAATGCCACGCCTCCCATCTCACGATAGGCCAGCAGTTGCTTGTCAAACGGTTGGCAGAAGTTCGCCGGTTTGTCATAGTCTTGGCGTTCTGCTTCGACGATTGGGTCGAACATGCACATCCTCTCTGTCTGGAAAGATCGCCGAATGCATAATAGTTATAATTTATGTTCGTCCTGATTGTTTATCACGGTCAGCGCATAAAATCGGAGCCTGACGGCGTGGCGCCGTAGGCCCCGAAAAGTCATGGAGCTGTGTCAGCGTAGCATTTTTTGCCAGGGAGGAGAGCCGATCAGCGTCCGTAGTAATAGTAGACGCGACCGCCATAGTAGCTGCGCGGGGTGGCGTAGTAGTAATAAGTGCGGGTCGGCGCGTAATAATAATAGGTCGGCGCGGGTTGCGGAACCTGAACTGCGACCATGCCTGGTGGGGGCGCCGGAGCAACTGCTGTGGCGGACGGTGGCGGCGGAACGACAGTAGCGGCTGGCGGTGGAGCTACATCGGTGCCGGAGGCGGGAGGTTGGGCAACGGTCACGGGCGCGGGCATCGGAGCCGGAGCGGCGCTGGCATCGTAGTAATAAGCTGGCGGAGCTACGTAGGCAGTGCTGGGGCTGTAATAGTAGTAGGGGTAGTCATAGCCATAGTAATAGGGGTAGCCAAAACCGAGAGAAAGTCCAAAACAACCGCCCCAACCCCACCCACGACCCCAGCCACCATGACCCCAATCGCCGTGGCTCCAGCCGCCACCGCCATGGCCTCCACTAAAGCCACCGCCACCACCGCGGTCAGCCATGGCCAGCACCGGCAGCAAAGCAATCACCAAGGCGATCAGTCCCGCCCATTTCCAGTTGGTTACGCGTGTCATAAAACACTCCTTTCAATCATAATGGCGTGTCGGAGCTTGTATACTTCCTACACGCCTTGTGGTCTATCTTAATCCGTCATTATTTAAGACACAATCCAAGGCTCAGGGTTAGCTTTCACGCCGGCATTATAGCAGATACAAGTCTGGCCAACGAAAATTAGCGATGCTCAGACACATTTGTCTTAAATAATTATTCTAACGTAATTTATGAAATATTTTAGGGCAGATATAGTCGTCGGTTACAACAGAGCCTGCTCGACGACCAGATTATCGCGGTGTATCACCTCATCGTAGGCCGCTTCCCCCAGCAAATCGCGGATCTGGCTCGTCTTTTTGCCGCGAATGTTGTGCACGTCAACGGCGGCGTAATTGCTGAGCCCCCTGGCCACCATGGAACCATCTGTCGATTTAATGGCCACGCAATCACCGCGATCAAAACTCCCCTCCACGGCCACGATTCCCGCCGCCAGCAGACTGCGATTTTTTTCCACCAAGGCTTGCACGGCGCCATCGTCCACCACAATCGCGCCCAAGGTGCGCACGCTGCCGATCCAACGGCTGCGTGAGGAGCGCCGGCGCTGCGCCGGCACAAAGAGTGTTCCCACCGGTTCACAATCCAGCAACCGGGTCAGCACGCTGGGCATGCGCCCGTCTACCACAACCATGGCATCGCCGGCTCCGGTGACCATCCGCGCCGCGGCAAGTTTGCTGTCCATGCCGCCTTTGCCCAGGGCCGATTTTTCCGCGCGCACAAGCTGCTGGGCCTGGGCGAGGTTTCCCACCAAACGCACGGGTTTCGATTCAGCATCCAGCAGCCCATCGACGATGCTCATCAGTACCAACAGATTCGCCTGCAGGGCCTGGGCCACCAGAGCCGCCAGAATGTCGTTGTCACCAAAGGTGATTTTCACCAGTTCGTCGGTGCTGATGGTGTCGTTCTCGTTGATAATCGGCACAGCGCCAAGTTCATGAACCGCGTTGATGGTATTGCGCACGTTGAGAAAACGGGTGCGATCGTCGATGTCTTCACGGGTGAGCAGGAGTTGGGCTACGGGTAGCGTGTAAGCTGCGAACGCCGCACCCCAGGCATCCATGAGGCAGCGCTGCCCGACGGCGGCTACCGCCTGGAGGCGGCCCAGGTCCGTGGGCCTTCCGTCCAGTTTCAATTCGCGCACGCCGGCGCCGATGGCGCCGGAACTGACGATGGTCACCACGATGCCGCGCTGCCGCAAAGCCACGACCTGGCGGGCGACGCAATCCAAGTACTGCTCGTCCAGCGAGGAGTGAGCCCTGGTTTCACCGCCAACTGCCGCTGGAGACGCAACGGGGGCATTGAGGACCTTGTCCGGGCCGGATGTCTTGGCAGTCAACAACTGCGTACCCAGTTTCAGCACGATCGAGCGCACTGACGAAAGATATAGTCGGCGTGTTTCCATCATTAACCAGCAATAGTGTACCCAGAGGCGCGGAAATGGGAATCGAGCAAGGAGCCATAGAAGGGCCGGAGGCAATGGCAACCGCCAGGCCCGGCCAGGCGCCGGACACTTCGCAGGGGATGCCGGGTTGCATGATACGCCCCCAAGTGGCCGATAATGCTTTGGTATGTCTTGCCGATTGCCAATTTGTTACCCGTCGATCATCCTCGCCTACGTCGTCGCGGTCGTGGTCTGCGCCGGCTGCGCCGGCAGCGGAGAGAATCCCGCCAAGTACGTCCAACCGTCGGTAGCGGTCATTAAGTTCGAGAATCGCGTACCTGCCACCATGGGCTGGGACCTGGGTTCGGGCATGCGAGAAGTGTTGGTCGAACGTCTGATGCGCACCGGTCGCTATCACGTCATCGAACGGCCGGAAATCCAGGCGGTGCTGGGGGAACTTAAGCTCCAGCAATCGGGTCTGACCCGTCCCCAGGACAAGGCGGTGCCGGGGCAGATCAAGAATGTGCAGTACCTCATCAAGGGTACGGTAACCGATTTCGGCATTGTCGGCGGAGCCAGCGGCAGTGCCGGTGGCGGCGGCTGGAACCTTTTTGGCAGCAACATCCGCGCCGTCATGGGGATCAACCTATACGTTGTCGAGGTGGAATCGGGCGAGATCATCGCCTCCCAAAGTATCCAGGAATCGGTTCACGCCAGCCAGACCGATGTCAATGCCAACTATAAGAACATGGCTTTTGGCGGCAGCGTTTTCTCCACCACGCCCCTGGGCGATGCGACCTCTCGGGTAATCGACCGCGCCGTCGACAACGTCACCCAAATCATCGCCAGCCGCCCCTGGGTACCGCGCATAGCCCACCTCAACCCTGACGGCACGTTGATCCTCAACGGCGGCGACGACCGCGGCCTCAAGGCCGGCGACCAGTTCGATATTTTCATCATCGGCGCCCCCATCCGCGATCCCGACACCGGTGACATCATCGCCCACGAACCCGGCAAGACCCTGGGCCGCCTCCGCATCACCGCTGTCCACGATCGTTACAGCAGCGCGGCGGTCCTGGTGACCAAACCCGATTCGTTGGAGGTAGGCATGCGCTGCCGCGCCATTGCCAAATAGGCCCAGACGCGGCAGCTCAGGTTCAATGCGAAGCTCCATCCAGCATCTGTCTCACGTCCGGGCGGATAAACACCCCTTCAAGTCCTTTCACTCCAGCCAGCGCCTTGATGGTTTGCTCCAGTTGCTCGTCAGGTGCGGCATCGAGATCGACAAAAAGCTGTCGCTGATTGTTGAATCTGGCCAACCCGCCTCCGCCTCCACCAAGATGCGCATGACGCACCGTGATACCCAGGCGTTGGGCCAGAGCCAGCAGTTCATCGAATGCCGAGGATGATTCGGACATAGCCAGACATTATAAGCCGGAGACCGCCTGATGAGCTACAGGCCGCCGTCAAAAGTCAGAGGAGGTAAATAACATGGAAGCATAAGTCCTCAGGCCCTAAGTCAGATACCGCGCCCATGATGAAAACAACATTCATGGTAGATGATGGTATTGGAAAGGTGTATTGCGGCGAGTGCCGTCGTTGTGGGAAAGCCCGGCGGGATTACAGTGGATGCTGATCGTCAATAGTCGCGTGGCCGCGTGATCGGCCTGGCACACCCCAGGAGCAGTTCATGAAAAAAATTCCGTTTTTTGCCATCCTTGCGGCGTTCTTCATGGGTTCCCAAGTAGTGACGGCGGCCGATGGTCCGGCGGCAAGCGCGACTGAGATTCTCAACATGAACAGTTTCTGGCGATGGAGCGCTTACTATAGCAAACCGATGATGCTCCCCACTGCTGGCGAGCCGGCCAAGTTGCTCAAGCACGATGAAATTGACGTTGTTGGTGGCCCCCCCGCTCCTGATAAGTGGATGGAGACGGTTTTCGATGACTCGACTTGGCCTCGCGCTCGCGCCATGGAACTGGGGCTCTTGCCTTTCAACCAGTTCTCCACCACTCTGGTCTGCTTGCGCGGACGCTTTACGGTTGGCGATCCGGCTACCGCCGGGGCTATATCCCTGACCCTCAAGTACATTGGTGGCGCAGTTATTTACCTGAACGGCAAGGAAATTTGGCGCGGCGACATGCCCGCCGGCCCGCTCACCGCCGACACCCGCGCCAATCCGTATCCTGACGAGGTTTACGTCGACGCCAATGGACAGTCCATCCCGGCGGTCGAACGCCGGGCCCGGTTACCCGCTGACCAGCGTCCCGACATTGACGCTCGCGCTGCCAAGCGTGTGCGTTCGGCCGACGCTGTGCCCCTGCCGACTCAGGCCTTGGTCAAGGGCGTCAATATCCTGGCCATCGCCCTCTACCGCAGCGACTACAATTCCATCGCCGCCAAGGCTTGGCTTTCCCATGTCGGCGGCGGAATACAGCATGGAGAATGGTTCTGGAACCACGTAAACCTCCTGGCCCTAAAACTCCAGGCGACCACGGGTAGCGCTGTAGCCAACCTCACCAGACCCGCGGGTCCGCGCCTTTGGGTACAGGACGCGCAGGAACGCGTTCTCAACGACGATTACGGCGATCCCAACGACCCGCCGCCGGCCATCCGCCTCTACGGGGCGCGCAACGGATCATTCTCAGGCCAAGTAGTGGTGGGCAGCCCCACCGAACTCGACACGATCCGCGCTGTCTGCTCCGACCTTAAAGCGGCCAAAGACGCCGGCGCGATTCCGGCAG
>Ga0316227_1002058_pt1 | contig 19044 bp, 15 predicted proteins | sample TBH18019metaG_FD_206012 | JGI IMG/M metagenome (GOLD analysis project Ga0316227, IMG submission 206012) | Freshwater microbial communities from Trout Bog Lake, Wisconsin, USA - TBH18019 | ecosystem: Environmental > Aquatic > Freshwater > Lake > Hypolimnion/Profundal zone | place: USA: Wisconsin... | reverse complement strand
CCAGGTTTTTGAAAAGCAGGGTGCTTACCAGTTTCTTCTCGTCCCCAAAAACGATCTCTTTGGCATAGGGCTGGAGATAACTTGCTATGAGCATATAGGCCCACATGGGAATGATGGCATCCACAGAACAGGTCATGGCCACATTCGCATCCTGGTAAACGGTCCAGTCGATTGTTTGCAGGGCGGCTCGGAAATCTTTCTCTTTCAGGATCAGCCCCATGAACAGGTATTCTTTCAGGTCAAAGGTTTTGATCTCACCCTTGGGATAATATTCTTCCAGGTCAAAACTGATCAGGCCGCTTTCTGCTACCTTATTCACCATTTCTTCGTTCATAAAAATGTCTTTGCGTGGTAAAATTACAGCTATCCCCCGGTTTTTGTTTTCGGTTTCCGTAAAACAAAAGCCCGGCGTTGTGGCCGGGCTTCGTCTGATCAGTTGTATCTGTTAATAGAATTTAGACCGGTTGTCTTTGATGGAAGCCGCTTTTTTCAAAGCATCCAGTCCGCGGTAAGAAGCCATTTTAGCACTCTGGATCAGGCCTTGTTTGATAGACGCCTGGTCAACCGCTTCGGCTTTAGCGCCGGTAGCTTCGGTTTTGATCGCAAACACACCCGTTGCTCCGGCAATCGGTGTACTTACTTTACCCTGCAGGCTTTTGTTGAAAGCGGCACCAATTACTTTAGGTTCGCTACCTACACCGGTAATGAAAGGAGCGGTAAAGCTCAGACTATCTGCACGTAATACCAGAGAACCTGTGCTGGTAGCCAGTGCTTCCAGTGTAGCTCCTTTGAATTTGGTGTCGATGATCTGTTTCGCTTTTTTCTCGTTACGCACCAGGGTCTCAACAGTAGGTCTTGCTTCGGCCACAGCTGCCAGTCCGGCTTTGTTTACTGCCGTAACAATCGCTACCACATAGTTATCATTCACTTCAAATGGTTCAGAAACATCACCGGTTCCGTGCTCGTATACCCAACGAACCATGGTGCGGCTCTGGCCCAGACCAGTTACCGCAAAATCATTCTGTTTGATATCATTCGCATTCAGGATCATTTTGTTCTCTTTCAGCGCATTGGCATTGAATTTCTTTCCGTCTTTGCTGGCTACGGCAAACTGTGAAGCGGCCGTGCTGGCGGCAGAAACGGTTTCATTGCTCGCAATGATTGGTTTGGCATAATAGGCGAGCTTGTAAGCAGGGGCAAAGTTCTTTTGTCCCAGGATCTCTACATAGTGATAACCATAATCCGTTTTCACCACTCCTTTACTTCCGACAGGTTTGTCGAAACAATAATCATTGAAAGGGATCACCATCTGTCCCTGCGGGAAATACTCATACACACCCCCTTTGTCTTTACTTCCGGGATCATCAGAATATTTGGTAACCAAAGCAGCAAAATCAGCACCGCCTTTGATCGCGGTTTCGATACTGTCGATCAGTTTTTTCCCGGTAGAATCAGGACGGATCTGTTGCCCGCTTCTCGGATCTGCTGTTGCCACCAGGATATGGCGGACTGTTACACTATCAGGCCACTGTTTTACACCCACCATTTTAGCGAGGATAAAATTATTACCGTCTACATAAGGACCATATACGGTACCGCTGGGTATTTTCACCAGGGTGTCTTTATTGGTCTGCTGCATGCGTGTTTTGCTGAAATAGCTGTTGTAGTAAGGTATTTCGCTGGTGTTCTTGTTCAGGAAGGCTTCTGCATCGGCTGTGGCGGCAAATTCTTCTTTCAGGGCAGCTACCTGGCTCAGGATAGCGGCAGAATCAGAACCGCTGGGTGCGGCGCTGAAGGATACGTAAGAAATATTACGGGTTTCTTCCTGTTTGGTGTATTCGTTGGGATGGTTTTTTACATAGGCAGCGATCTCTTCGTCAGATACTTTAGCGGTACTGTCAGAAATAGTGGCATACGGTACATATACATAAGAGAAAGAAGCGATGGCGTTGTTATCGGCCTGCTGCTTTTCGAGTAACCATTTGGGTACATAGACAGCCTGCATCAGCAGGTTCTGGTATTTGTTACGAAGGGTCTGCTCAATAGATGGTTCTATATATACACTGTTGATCATTTTGATCTGCTCAGTGTTCTTGCTCTTCTTTAACTGTGCAAAAGCTTCCCTGGCGTTGTTGGCGAGGAATTGTCCGGTATTCGGATCGGTAAATTCATTTTTGAGGGGAGAGTTTTCGCCGAAGAGGATATCGCTCAGTTCTTTGGCAGATACCTGCAGACCGAGTTTCTTATACTCCTGACCCAATACGATCTTTTCTACTGCCTGGTTCCAGGTAGAACCGATCAGTTGCTCGCGCTGCGCGCCTTGCGGACCGTACATACGCTCCTGCATGGCCAGTTGTTCTTCAAAATCACCCCTTTCGATCTTTTCACCATTTACTTTACCAATCACACTGGTATTGGAAAAAGCGCTTCCGCCACGGCCTACACCATCCTGCAGAATAAAAGCGATCAACGCCAAAGCGATGATACTGAAGATGATCCATGCACCTTTGTCACGAATACGTTGAATTACAGACATAATACTTTAATTAATGTTTATCCCGGATTTAGACGGGAGGCAAAAATAGGGGAATAAAACATTAGAACAAATTGTGGATAACAGTGTTACGTCTTAGAAAGACAAGGATTTCGGCCGGAGGGAGATCATTCCGGCTAAACGGGGCTGCCAATTGCAAATTTGATCCTGAAACTGGTCAGAGAACCCGTTTTCTGCTTTTAACGAAGGATCGATCGGTTTCGGGGATCTGAAACCGTTAAAAGGATTTCCACACAACCCTGTTCATAAACCTGTTTTTCGGTGGAGAAATCGGTTTTTTACCCTTCGGATTGTGGAAAGAGGTGGCACAAACTCCTCGTAGAGCTATTGTTTAAGTAGTTGAGCCAGAATTCACTTGGATCTTATCCCTGTTAATTCACAGTGCCGGAAAAGTGGATAGTGAAATAGTGTGTATGTGAATCAGGTAATCCACAGCTGTTTATAAAACAACTGGATTCAGTACAGAATGCTAAAAAACCTGTGGAATAGATTGTGAATTACGGTGGATAAGCCAAGGGTAATTACCTTTGCCCCTTGGGGATAAGTAAGTTATCCCGATATCCACAGCCCTAATAGTAGTAGTTTGTTTTAATAAAAAGTATTATTTAATACTATTACAAGTGTTATGAACATTGATAAAGAAGCGATTTTACAAAAAGGATTTTTAGACGTAGAAATTGATCCGCGTCTGGATTTATTTGCCGAGATTGAGCGACTAAAGAAAGAAAAAAATGCAGTCATTCTTGCCCATTATTACCAGGAACCTGATATCCAGGATGTGGCAGATTATATCGGAGATAGCCTGGGCCTTGCGCAACAGGCCAGTAAAACGGATGCCGACGTTATCGTATTTGCCGGTGTACACTTCATGGCCGAAACAGCCAAGATCCTAAACCCCACCAAAAAGGTTTTATTGCCCGATCTGAAAGCCGGCTGTTCCCTGGCCGATAGCGCACCCGCACCGCTGTTCAAAGCTTTTAAGGAGAAATATCCGGGTCACCTGGTGGTTTCCTACATCAACTGCAGCGCCGAGATCAAAGCTTTGAGTGATATTATCTGCACCAGCGGAAACGCAGAAAAGATCATCGAAAGTATCCCTGCTGATCAGCCTATCATTTTTGCACCCGATAAAAACCTGGGTGCCTATCTTAATAAAAAAACAGGCCGTAAGATGGTTCTGTGGAACGGGGCCTGTATGGTGCACGAGATCTTCAGTCTCGAAAAGATCACCAAACTCAAGATCCGCCATCCCCAAGCAAAACTGATCGCCCATCCTGAATGTGAAGAAGCGGTACTGGCCATTGCGGATTATATCGGAAGCACCACCCAGTTACTGAAATACTCTCAGACGGATTCCTGCCAGGAATATATTGTGGCCACCGAAACAGGCATCCTGCACCAGATGCAGCAAAACAGCCCCAATAAGACCTTTATACCGGCACCACCGAATAACAGCTGTGCCTGTAATGATTGTCCGCATATGAAGTTGAATACCCTCGAGAAACTGTATATCTGTATGCAGTATGAAACCCCCGAGTTGTTAATGGATGAAACCCTTCGCCTGCAGGCCAAAAAATCCATGGACCGGATGATGGACATCAGCCGGAAAGCAGGATTGATCGGTTAAAACAGAATCATTTAAAATTGATCGTGGCGTATCCCTTTAACTGGTAGGTGGTGAGCGTAGTTAAGGCAGAAGTAGCCACTTTCACTTCCGGGGCTATATCATTTTCCGTGAGTTTTCCGCGGATGAGGTTTTGTCCGCAAACAAAAAACTGCACCCCCGCATTACTCAGTTCCGAGATCAACGGAAGATTGGGATTATCGGTCTTGAATTTATGCCGGTATTTTTCCTGGTTCAGGATAGAAAAAGTGGCCATTTTATGGATCATCACTACCACTTTCATTTTACTGGCCGGTACACCAGCTGAACCATGCAGGTTTATGAGTGTGGCAATGGCTTCGAGGTACAGATTCAGGGTATCGGGTTTCTCTGCTTGGTTGGTAATATCTACCAGGATTTTGTATTCCCTTTTTTTATCCGGCTTTTCTGTAGCGTTGGGAATTTCCCAGACAGATCCATAAGAATTAATGATCGGATTCACTTTTGGTTGTTGTGCTTTTGCTGTGCAAATAAGCAGGAAGAGGTTGGCGAAAAGATAGATAGGTTTCATAGTATTTGTTTGAAAACAAGATAGAGAGAATGGTTCACTACAGAAGTAAACAAATGCTGAGCGGTTTTGCTGGTAGATGATGGTAGTATGATAATTACAGGAGGAAAATAGTTCCCACATTAATCCACAATAAAAGAAAGTTTTTTTGTAGTTGCCGCAGTTTTACCGACTTGTGTGCGCAGGTTTTTAAAAGTCTGTATCAGCCCCTTGGCAGAAAAACTGTTGATGATCCAGGCGGGCAGATCGCCACCGGGATCTACCTGTAAAGTGTATATCACCTGTACTTCTTTGCCGGATAGGGGAATTAACTGCCAGCTTCCTTCCGAGTAATCGATCCGCACCAGTTTGGGCTTTTTCGGTTCCCATCCGCTTACATTATTGGCTTTAATGTTTACTTCTTTGGTGACTGGGTTCTGGCTGATGATAACATGCGAAACAAAATCACGATTTACAGTTGGCCAGGGAAAGATCACTTCTGAATAATAATATAATTCAGAAGGCGAAACCTGTTTCAGTAAACGGGTGGAACGGCTGTTAAAGACCCAGTTATCATACCCAGACACATCCGCTATCACGGCGGTTAGTTGAGAGACAGTTGCCTGGAATACCGCCTCCAGTTTTACCGAATTGATCTTTGAATCGCTGCGTTTCTGTGAGTAGGTTTTAATGCCGTCCTTTTCTCCTGCCAGTTTCCAGTTTTCCTGTGCCGTACCGCTTATCATCAGCAGCGAAAAGACAACCGTAAAAAAGATATTTTTATACATAAAAAAAATTGCCGGCAATTACAAAATTCGACAAAACGGACCCTGAACAGCTGATCACCTATCTCTCTGCACTGGGAAAGGAAACCCGCGCATTTTTTGGTCCGCATGGATTTGACAAAACCTCGCTTACCGAGTTTTACGAGGACCCGAAAAATACAGCTTATATAGCCACTGAAGAAAACCGGATCATTGCATATGCTATTCTCCGCCAGGGATTCCTGCAGCACGATGCACCCAGGCTTTCTTCCTATGGAGTAGACTTAAACCCCGATACCGATGCCAGTTTTGCTCCTTCTGTGGCAGATGACTGGCAGGGCCGTGGTTTGGGCAGGGAACTGTTTTCCTATATTATTAACGACCTGTGTAGCAGTAATGTTACAAGGCTGATTTTATGGGGAGGCGTACAAACCGCCAACCAGCGAGCCGTGTATTATTATCAGCAACTGGGGTTCCGGACCCTGGGATATTTTGAATACCATGGTTGGAATGCGGATATGGCGTATAAGATCCCTCAAAAGGGTTAAAAAACAGGCTACAGACAGTATAAATACCCGATTACCGACCGGCGCGCAGCCCTACATTTATACCCGAAGAAAGCCACAATAAGACCAAACTAAATACGTTAGTAAAAAAAATACTAAAAAAATTAGTGTTAATAAGAAAAAACAGCTACTTTTACCACTCCATTAATTTTGATCATTAAATTCTACGACAATGAGTAATGCAGACAAGCTGAAGGCGTTAAAGCTGACGATCGACAAGATCGATAAAGACTATGGTAAGGGCAGTGTGATGATGATGAATGAAAAAAGCCAGGAGCCGATGGAAGTGATTTCTACCGGATCTATTGGTTTAGACGCCGCGCTTGGTGTGGGTGGTTTGCCAAAAGGAAGAATTATTGAAATATATGGACCGGAATCATCCGGTAAAACCACGATCGCTATTCACGTGATCGCTGAGGCGCAGAAAAAAGGTGGTATGTGTGCTATTATAGATGCGGAACATGCGTTCGACAGTTCTTATGCCCAGAAACTGGGTGTAGATGTAGATAACCTGTTGATCTCTCAACCGGATTATGGTGAGCAGGCATTGGAGATCGCCGACAGGCTGATCCTTTCCGGCGCGTTGGATGTGGTAGTGATCGACTCAGTGGCCGCCCTGGTTCCTAAAAGCGAACTGGAAGGCGAAATGGGCGATAGTAAAATGGGCCTGCATGCCAGGCTGATGAGCCAGGCGTTGCGTAAACTCACTGCTACCATTAATAAAACCAACACAATCTGCATTTTCATCAACCAGTTGCGCGAGAAGATCGGTGTGATGTTCGGTAACCCCGAAACAACCACTGGTGGTAATGCCCTGAAATTCTATGCATCGGTTAGGCTGGATATACGCCGGATGACACAGGTAAAAGACGGGGATTCCGCAATCGGAAACCACGTAAAAGTAAAAGTGGTGAAGAACAAAGTAGCCCCACCGTTCCGTGCGGCAGAATTTGATATCATTTTCGGAGAAGGTATCAGCAAATTGGGCGAGATCATTGATATGGGAGTAGAACTGGGTATTGTGCAGAAAAGCGGTTCCTGGTTCAGTTATGAAACCAATAAACTGGGACAGGGTCGCGATTCGGTTAAATCCCTGTTACACGACAACCCCGAACTGGCAAATGAAATTGAAGCCAAGATCAGGGCCAAGATCACCGAAGTAAGAGCTGCGGCTGAAGCATAAACTTGTTTTGATGGGTTGGTTAGTAAGGCCACCGCAGGGATGCGGTGGTTTTTTATGTTCCACCAGCAGGAAAATCCGGACAAGACCTATGATCAGATTTTGTTAAAACCAAACAGGCATTTGCACCCGATTTAGTTATTTTCTGAATCTGATTAGAAAGATACCATAAAAAAGCAGTAAAATGGGAATAACCTATTCGTTTTCAACATCTACGGCCAGCATTGATTTGTTACATTTAGCAGTATAATTATCCGCCTTGTTCTACTCCCTCGTTAAAATATGGGTCCGATTAGCACTCAGGATCTTCTGCACCAAAACCACTGTAACGGGCGGGAAATCACTGTCGGTTACCGGTCCGCTGCTGCTGGTGGCCAACCACCCCAACTCTTTTCTGGATGCCATTGTGATTGGCGCGCAGTTTAACCGGCCCGTACACTTTCTGGCCCGGGGCGATGCTTTTCACAAACCCTGGCACAATACCCCGCTCCGGATGCTGAACATGATCCCGGTATACCGGATAAGCGAGGGCAAGGAAAACCTGCACCTGAACGAAAGAGCCTTTCAGCGAAGCAAAGAAGTGCTGGAAGCCGGAGGAGTTGTGCTGATTTTTATTGAGGGCATTTGCTTGAATACGCACCAGCTGCAACCCTTTAAAAAAGGTGCCGCGCGCATCACCTGGGAAAACCGCCGGTTACAGGGTTTCACTGTTTTGCCGCTGGGTATCGCCTTTGATCATTTCCGTAGCTTTGGTAAAGACGTGAATATGCATTTTGGTAAACCCCTGTTACCACAAAGTTTATTGCCTTATGAAGAGGAGGCGCGCAGCCTGCTCTTTTTCAACCAGGCGCTCTATGAAGAGATCGATCAAAGAATACAAGTACCCGTCGGGGCGAGGTTGTCGGGAGAAGCAAAAATCCTTTACGCCTGTATCGCCTTCCCGGTCTGGTTCATACACGCGCCCTTGTATTATCCCATAAAAAACCTCGTGCAACGCAAAACCTGCGGCACCATTTTTTATGATTCGGTTTTGTTTGGTGTGCTGCTGTTTGCCTATCCGCTGTACCTGCTGTTGTTATGTATTCTTTTATTATCGGTTGGACTACCGCTTTCGGTTGCAGCGCTGCTTTTTTTTCTACTGCCCCCTGCTGCCCGGATCGCCGTACGCTGGCGTAAAAGCGTTTACCCAGAAGCCTGCTAACAAGATCTTTTTGTAAACAACGGTTACCTTACCTTCATAGGGCGTATCAATTCTAAAAACATGCATACTGTAAAAATTCTCGGTAAACGAAAAAGAATAGCGCTGGTGGCGCATGATCATAAAAAAACAGACCTGCTGGAATGGGCCAAACACAACGCAACAGCTCTTGCCAAACACGAACTTTTTGCAACCGGCACCACCGGTAAATTATTGGAAGAAGCGTTGGACAGACCCGTTAAAAAATTACTGAGTGGTCCGTTGGGTGGCGACCAGCAGATAGGTGCCATGATCGCAAATGGTGAAATTGACATGATGTTTTTTTTCTGGGATCCCATGGAAGCGCAGCCTCACGACAGTGATGTAAAAGCATTGTTGCGTTTATGTGTAGCCTGGAACATACCCATGGCCTGCGACAGGGCCACGGCTGATTTTATCATGACCTCTCCTTTTATGCACGGTGAATATGAAACCACCATACCCGACTATGAAGGATACCTGAACCGGAAGATCAAGGAGGAGTAACCGATATGGTGCAAGGACAACAGGCGCCCGTATTTCCTCGATCTGAACAATGCATAAAAGCCATTATTATATTACAGAAAACAATAAACCTGAAACCCATGAGATGGCAGGGCAGAAGAGAAAGCGAAAATGTAGAAGACCGCAGGGGTAGTGGTGGCGGCATGATACTGAAAGGAGGCATTGGCACGATTGTGATCGGTATCATTTATTTATTACTGGGCGGAGATCCCTCTACCGTCTTAAACAGTGTTGTAGAGCAACAGCAAACACAAACGGCCGCAACACCGCGCAACGAGGCGGAAGAAAAGCTGGCTTCTTTTTCAAGAGTTATGTTGGCGGATACAGAAGATGTATGGTCCGAAATTTTTAAAGAGAGAAACGAAACCTACCGCCAACCCACACTCGTTCTCTTTACAGAACAAACCCAATCCGGCTGCGGTTTTTCGAGTGCAGCCACGGGGCCGTTTTATTGTCCGGCGGATGAAAAATTATATTTAGACCTTTCCTTCTTCTCCGAACTGGATTCACGCTTTGGCGCACCTGGCGAATTTGCGATGGCTTATGTAATTGCACACGAAGTGGGGCACCATGTGCAACAACTGATGGGTGTATTTGATAAAACGGAACAACAACGGCAATCACTCAGCAAAACCGAGTATAATAAGCTGTCGGTAAAAACAGAACTGCAGGCCGATTTTTATGCGGGTGTATGGGCCCACCGCAACCAGCAAATGAAAAACTTTATGGAAAGCGGCGATCTGGAATCGGCGCTGAATGCCGCCAATGCCATTGGTGATGATCGGTTGCAGCAAAGAAGTGGCGGAACCGTGGTACCGGACGCGTTTACACACGGCAGTTCCCAACAAAGAATGTACTGGTTTAAAAAAGGATTTGAAACCGGCGATATCAAACAGGGGAACACTTTTCAAAACGAAGAATAAACAACAACGGGTTGTGCTATTTATAATCAATCACCCAACAATTCAAAAACCCAAGTCGCTCGCGGCCGCTGGGCCTCGTCCCTGTTCCCGGGCTGCTTTTTCTTCTGCTCCCGCTAAAAGCGGGATGCTACGCATCATTTTGTCTGCCATCGCCTTCGCTCGGCACCGAACAAAAAGAGGCCCGTACACAGGGACTGATTAGATATTTTTCATCGAACACCCCGAATTATCGGTTTTCTTTTTCTGTGCCAATAAATTTTAAATAATTCAATAGAATAAGACATAAAAAAAAGAATAAATATCTATGAGAAAAACAATCATTGCACTGGCCTTGTTATGCAGCATGCAAACCCGGGCACAGGACACGCTTACCAAAAACGATCTGCCCGCAACGGCTCATTTGCTGGATCTGACTTTTACACAAAAAGAGATCGACAGCATGTACGATGGGGTAAAAGAGAATCTGCTGCTCTACCGCCTCATGCACAAAAAACCATTGAACAACAACGTGCCGATGAGCCTCTGGCAAAGTCCGGTATTACCCGGTATGCAGTTCAACGAAAAACAGGAGAAGATCAACTGGAATATTTCTTCCAAAGTATCGCTCCCCGCCAATCTGAACGATCTCGCTTTTTATAATATCCTGCAACTGGCTTCGCTGATCAAAAACAAAAAGATCAGCTCGGTGGACCTAACAAAATTTTTTATTGACAGGATCCGCCGATTTGGCGATACGCTGCAGTGCGTGATCTCGGTAACGGAAGAGATAGCCCTGCAGCAGGCACGGCAGGCCGACGCGGAAATAGCTGCGGGCAAATACCGCGGTCCACTGCACGGCATTCCCTACGGATTAAAAGACCTGTTTGCCGTAAAAGGAACCAAAACCACCTGGGGTGCCGCCCCGTACAAAAACCAGGTGATAGAACAGGATGCTTTTGTGTATACCCAATTACAAAATGCCGGCGCCGTACTCGTGGCCAAATTTACACTGGGTGCATTGGCGATGGGCGATTACTGGTATGGTGGCCGCACCAAAAATCCCTGGAACCTGCAAACGGGATCATCGGGTTCTTCAGCAGGATCTGCTTCTGCAACGGTGGCCGGACTCGTGCCCTTTGCCATCGGCACCGAAACCTGGGGATCGATCACTTCCCCCTCTTCTACCTGTGGTGCTACGGGCTTGCGGCCCACATTCGGCAGCATCAGCCGAAGCGGCGCTATGACCCTGAGCTGGAGCCTGGATAAAGTAGGGCCTATCTGCCGCAGCGCTGAAGATGCAGCGGTGGTGTTTCAATATATACACGGTACCGATGGACTTGATCAGAGCGCCGTGAACAAACCCTTTAATTACCAGCCCAAAGCCGATGTGAAAAAAATGCGGGTAGCGTATGCCAAAAATTATTACGACCGCATTACCGATACCAGCCGCAGCGAATGGAAAGTGCTGGAAGCTTATAAACAAATGGGTGTAGAACTGGTACCAATCAATTTTCCTGATAGTGCGCAGTATCATTATGCCATCATGGATATTGTGATCGGCGCGGAGTGTGCGGCCGCTTTTGATGATTTTACGCGCACCAACCTGGATGATGAAATGACAAGGCAGGGCCGGGGCGACTGGCCCAATAGTTTCCGCACGTCGCGTTTTGTGCCGGCGGTGGAATATATCAATGCCAACCGCCATCGGTACCTGTTAATGCAGCAGGTGAATGAAGCGATGAAAGATATTGATGTGTTGATCTGTCCCACCCGGGGAAGCGGCAACCAGGGTGCGATCACTAATCTGAGCGGCCACCCGGTGGTATGTGTGCCTACGGGATTTGATAAAAGAAATAACCTGCCCACCAGTATTACGCTGATTGGTAAACTGTATGATGAGGCCACAATTCTGGCTGCGGCCAAAGCTTACCAGGAGGCTACGCTGTGGGATGAGATGCATCCGGTGATGTTTAGGTAGTGCTGTGTGTTAACACTCCGGGCTAAAGCCCGAAGAATAATTCAAAAAGGGGCCACTTGATCCACGCCCTCAAGGGCGTGGCAATAGTATTGGTTACGCCGCTGCGCCAGGTGCAAAAAGTAAAAGAAAGACCACCTCTGATTGTCTGGTTGCCGAGTTGATGTAAAGCCGGGGGAATAATTCAGAAGCGGGTCATTTGATCCAAGCTCAGAGGGGCGCGGCAATCGTATGCACAAAAAGCATTTCGCTAATCTGTATAATTTGCTGAATCCATTATCGAGAAAATAGCGCCCGCAATAGATTATTGCCATGCCCTGAAGGGTGTGGGTAGGGTAATTATAAAGAGATCTCTTGCGGGACTTTAGTCCCGCGTGATGCCGGAATGGTACCAACTGTACAAGAGAGTGACACAACCAGGATGCCATGAAATACAAAAGCCGGTAACATACCCATCGTAATTCCTTAAATTGCTGTATCAACAATTCCTAACCCTACATGAGAAGATTATTTGCATGCGGTCTGCTGGCTGCACTGAGTTTGGCCGGTGAGGCAACAGCTCAAAAAACGATTACCGGATTTACCGAAAATTCGACGGTTGCACAAAAGCAACTGGAACAAAAATTTGATGCACAGTTAAGCGCCGAGCGAATTGGAAAAGCGATCAAAGAATTGTCTGCCGTGCCCCATCATGTGGGATCTGCAGGTGGTAAAGCGGTGGCAGAGAATATCCTGCAGAAATTTAAAACGTATGGCTGGGATGCGAAAATAGAAACCTACCAGGTTTTGTTTCCCACACCCAAAACGCGTGTGCTGGAAATGGTATCGCCTACCGTATACAAAGCATTGCTGAAAGAACCGGCTCTGAAAGAAGACGGTACCTCGAACCAGGAAGACCAATTACCTACGTACAATGCTTGGAGTGCCGATGGGGATGTGACGGGCGAATTGGTGTTTGTGAATTATGGTTTGCCGCAGGACTATGAAATGCTGGAGAGCCTGGGCATTAGTGTAAAAGGAAAAATTGTGATCGCGAAATATGGCCGAAGCTGGCGCGGTATCAAACCCAAAGTGGCGCAGGAACATGGTGCCATTGGTTGTATCATTTATTCTGATCCCAAAGATGATGGTTATTACCAGGGCGATGTATATCCGAAAGGCGCATTCAAAAATGAGTATGGTGTGCAGCGTGGATCTATCATGGATATGGTGATTTATCCAGGCGATCCTTTAACGCCCAATATCGGTGCTACCGAAAATGCGAAACGTTTAGATCGTTTGGAAGCCCCCAACCTGCTGAAGATCCCGGTATTGCCCATCAGTTATCATGATGCACAGCCTTTGTTAGGGGCATTGGAAGGCCCGGTAGCACCGGCCGACTGGCGGGGCGCTTTGCCGTTTACCTATCATATAGGTCCCGGTAAAGCGAAAGTGCATTTGAAAGTAGATTTTAACTGGCAGCTGAAACCCGCGTATAATGTCATTGCTAAAATTGCGGGCTCACAATTTCCCGACCAGTGGGTGATCAGGGGTAACCACCACGATGCCTGGGTAAATGGTGCCAACGATCCCATTAGCGGAGCGGCGGCTTTGCTGGAAGAAGCGCAGGCCATTGGCGAACTGGTAAAAACCGGCTGGAAACCCAAACGTACACTGGTGTATTGTGCCTGGGATGCCGAAGAACCCGGATTGCTGGGTTCTACCGAGTGGGTAGAAGATCATATGACCGAACTGCAGCAGAAAACAGTGGTATATATCAATTCTGATGGCAATGCCCGTGGTTTTCTGGGGGTGGAAGGTTCGCACGCACTGGAAACGCTGGTAACGGAGATCAGCAAAGACGTAACCGACCCGCAAACCCGTGTTTCTGTGTTTGAAAGAAAAAAAGCGGTTACGGCGGTAGAGGCATCCAATGCCAAAGCGAAAAAAGAAGCGATGGCTAAAACCAGTTTTAAAGTAAATGCCATGGGTTCCGGCTCTGATTATTCTTCTTTTATACAACATGCCGGTATTCCTTCGTTGAATATTGGTTATGGTGGAGAAGATGATGGCGGCGAATACCATTCGATCTATGATTCGTACGACGATTACAGCCGGTTCAAAGACCCCGGATTTTTTTATGGTGTGGCTTTGGCACAAACGGCCGGTCGCGCAGCCCTGCGTATGGCCAATGCAGAAACACTACCTTTTGATTTCCGCAGTCTGCAACGCACCGTGAGCGATTATGTGAAAGACTTGCTGAACCAGACCGAGCAGCTGCGCGAAAGCACAGCCGCAGAAAATGAACTGATCCGCAACAATGGTTATGCACTGGCCAATGATCCTACCGAAAAAAAGAAAGCGCCTGCAGCAAAAGCAGAAGTGCCTTATCTTGATTTTTCGCCTTTACTGAATGCGTTGACATCGCTGGAGAAAAGCACCGATCAACTATCCGCTACCTGGGCAAAAGCCGCCGCTACGGGCGCCAATACCGCTGCGCTGAACCAGGCCTTGTACCAGGCAGAGCAACAGTTGTTAACCACTAACGGGTTACCCCGCAGAAGCTGGTACAAACACACGTTGTATGCACCGGGTTTTTATACGGGATATGGGGTAAAAACCATTCCCGGCGTGCGTGAGGCCATAGAACAGCGCAACTGGAAAGAGGCGCAGGAACAGATCGGGGTGGTGGCCGCATCGCTGGAGAAATTATCGGATTACCTGCAGAAGATCGGTCAGTAAATGTGTAAGCAGAAGATGAACAAAGTAAAAAACAGAATGGTTTTAGGTTTGCTGGTTTTGTGGTTGGTAACAGGTTCAATGGCACAGAAACCTGTTACCATCAGCAGCCTGCGGCTGATAGGTGAAAAAGAAATTGAGAATGGTTTTTCTTTTAAGGGAACCACGGTGGGCGGACTCTCTTCCATTGATTACGATAGTCGGCGTGGCGTATATTATATGATCTGCGATGACCGCTCGGCCATTAACCCGGCCAGGTTTTATACGACTAAAATTTTTTTTACAGCGAAAGGAATTGATAGTGTGGTGATGGTAAGTGTGGATAGCTTGCTGCAGCCCGATGGTACTGTTTATCCCAATGCCAAACAAAATCCGGCACACACACCTGATCCAGAAGCCATGCGCTACGACCCTTTGCGAAACCGGTTGATCTGGAGCAGTGAAGGAGAAAGGATTCTGCGGGGAACCGATACGGTATTGCACAACCCCTCTATCAACATCATTTCTTTGCATGGCCGTTATCGCGATAGTTTTCTGTTACCCGCCAACCTGCGCATGCAGGCAACAGAAAAAGGGCCGAGGCAAAATGGGGTATTGGAGGGGATGAGTTTTGATCGTAACTATCAAACATTGTATGTAAACGCGGAAGAGCCCTTGTTTGAAGATGGCCCGAGGGCAGGGCTTACCGATAACCATCCCTGGATCAGGATCTATCGTTTTGATGTGCGGACCCGGAAGAATACGGCACAGTATGCGTACCAGCTTGACCCTGTTGCTTATCCTACTACACCCGCCAACGCATTCATGGTAAATGGCGTGCCGGATATACTGGCTATTGGTGGCAACAAAATGATTGTGATGGAACGGTCTTTTTCTACCGGCAGGCTGCCCTGTACCATCAAACTATACCTGACCGACCTGGGCAAAGCGGGCGATATCCGCAATAACCCTTCCTTACGGCAAACACCACCGACCAAACCCCTAACCAAAAAACTATTGCTGAACCTGGATTCGCTGGGTAGGTATGTGGATAATGTGGAGGGGATGACGCTGGGGCCACGTTTACCCAACAGACACCCAACCCTGGTACTGGTGGCCGATAATAATTTTAATGCTTTTGAGAAAACGCAGATTTTTGTGTTTGAAATTATTCCATGAGTTATCATCCCACCCCTCTGCGAACCCTCCCCGTCCTCAGCGGCTCCGCGGTGAAAAAAACCTCATTCCGCAGAGTGGTTGTATTTCTCCTACTGTTTCTCTCGCTATCCGCCTGTCAGCAAAAGCAGGACCCCAACAAACCCCATATACAGATACAGACATCCAAGGGGGATATTGAAATAGAACTCTACCCGCAACAGGCCCCGCAAACCGTGGCTGCTTTTTTATCCTATATAGATTCGGGATACTATTACAACAGTAATTTTTACCGTGCGCTTACCATGGATAACCAGCCCTCTAACGCGCCTAAAACAGAACTGATACAGGGTGGCATCTGGAAAACCAATAACAAACTGGCCGTGCGCATACCGGGCATTCCACACGAAAACACGGTGCAAACAAAACTCTTGCATGATGAAGGAGTGATCTCCCTGGCCCGCGCCGAACCCGGCACGGCCGGCACAGAATTTTTTATCTGCTTAAGCAAACAACCCGGACTGGATCTGGGCGGAGAGAATGTGCCCGACAAACAGGGATATGCCACATTCGGTAAAGTGGTAAAGGGAATGGGTGTGGTAAGAAAGATCTCCCGCCAGAATGAGAACGACCAGTATTTTTCTCCGCCCGTGGCTATCTATAATATTGTGCGCAAATAAGCGCCCCCGCTTTCACAAATCTTTATACTGCCTTTATAACACCCGGCACGTGGATTGAACAGGTATAGCTGTATTGGATAACCCCCAATCGGCACGTTATGAAAAAGATACCCTGGTTCATGGGCGCCATGCTGGCAGTTTTGGTGCTGGCAGCATGTAGTCGTGCGGCCTATGTACAAAAAGATGATACCATCGATTTTACCAGAATTAATACCTATGCCTGGGTGGTGGGCACACAAAAAGACAGTATTCCACAGAAACCCAGGACCAACGACCTGGTTGACCGGAAGATCCGCGAGAGCATAGACCGCAACCTGCAGCAGAAAGGCTGGCGTTTGGCGACAACCGATCCGGATGTATTGCTGGTGTATGAGGTAGATATTCAAAGGGAAAACCGCACGGTGAGTGATCCCGTATATTCTATGCCCACCACCCGCTGGTTCTTTAACCCGTACAGCAGGCGGTATGTACCGGTCTATTATCCTTCGCAGTTTTTAGGCTATGATAACCGGAAAGAGACCATCAAAGAGGGAACACTGACCCTTACCATGATGGATGCACATACCGAAAAAACCATCTGGCAGGGTTGGACCAGTTCGGAGATCCTGGGGAAACGCATGACCGATAAAGACATAGAAGACAATGTAAAAGCCATTATAAAGAAGTTGTAACAAGCAAGCCCGTTTTATTACCATTATCCAAAAGGCCATACAATAGCGTATGGCCTTTGTTTGTTAGATAGCGGCAGGCGGAACCTAAAGAATGTGTAATTTTAGTAGCAGGAAAGGGGGTTGATTTTTGCATTGCAACAACCCGTTGAATGCTGCGGCTAATCTCTACGTCTTCTGCCAACCGCATGGGGGTGGAGCAAAGGAGCTTTCGCAGAGAAAAGACAATTATTATAACAGTTGCCGGGATCTTCAGAACAGGAATTATGCCATCACCTCAAACAGATAGGAGACAACCGAGAAAAAACACCTGGAAAAAGATCCTGCGCTCGCTGGGTCCGGGACTGGTAACAGGCGCCAGTGATGATGATCCCTCCGGTATTGCTACTTATTCACAGGCGGGGGCACAGTTTGGGTATGCCACTTTGTGGACGGCCATGTTCACTTTTCCCATGATGGCGGCCATACAGGCCATGTGCGCAAGGATCGGGCTGGTAACTTCACGCGGGTTAACGGTAACGCTGAAAAATCATTACCCCAAACCGGTATTGTACCTGATGCTGCTTTTTGGTTTTCCTGCCATCACGTTAAATATCGGCTCCGATATACAGAGCATGGGGGCGGTGGCACATATGCTCTACCCGGGTATTTCGGAAACAGTGTATTGTGTGTCGGTTACCGCCATCCTGCTATTCGTGATCATCCGGTTTTCTTACCGCAAGCTGGCCGCTATTCTGAAATGGCTTTGCCTCTCACTGTTATTATACATCCTGGTTCCCTTTATGGTAGAGCAGGATTGGGGCAAAGTGCTGAAGGGTGCATTGATTCCGCAGATCCAGTTTAACAAAGCGTTTATGGCCATACTGGTGGGCATACTGGGCACCACCATTTCGCCTTACCTGTTTTTCTGGCAGGCCACCATGGAAGCGGAAGACATTGCGCATAAAAGAAAAAAAGTGGTGGTTGACAAACAGATCCTCGATAACATGAAACTGGACGTGAACCTGGGTATGGCGCTCTCTAACCTTGTCATGTTCTTTATCATTCTTACCGCCGGTGCGGTGTTATACAAAGCGGGGATCCGCCAGATAGATACGGTAGACCAGGCCGCCAAAGCACTGGAACCGTTGGCCGGCAAACTCACGTATCTCATTTTTACCATCGGGGTAATTGGTACAGGTTTCCTGGCCATACCAGTACTGGCAGGCGCGCAATCGTATATGCTGGCAGAAACTTTTGGATGGAAAGCCGGACTGGATAAAAAATTTCCGCAGGCAAAAGGCTTTTATGCTTCCATTGTTGTTTCGTTGCTGGTGGGGCTGTCGCTGAACTTTGTGGGCATCACTCCTATCCAGGCGTTGATTTATACTGCCATTTTATATGGATTAACTGCGCCGGTACTGATCGCGATCATTCTCCATATTGCAAACAACAAAAGTATCATGGGCGAGCATACCAATTCTGCACTCTCCAATATACTGGGTGTCATCACGCTGGTGGTGATGACGGTTGCGGCGATCGGGTTGTTGTATTTTCAGTTCGTGTAAGCGTCTATCAATTTCTTTATGGAAGGCATTGCATACTATAAAATCAATCACCCTGGTAGTCGAGATTTTTTATCGCTCATGGCCGCTGGGCCTCATTTTGTCTGCCTTCGCCTTCGCTCGGCACCGAACAAAATGAGGCCCATCCACAGGGACTGAATAGAAATTTTTCTTCGAAGACACTGTAATGACGATTCTTCTTTATTAATTTTTTACCCGCACATATTTTTCAATGTTCAAGCGATTAACGCCGGTGGCTTCTACTATTTCTACGCCGCGTTGGGTAAGGGTATCGTTCTGCAGGGTGAGGGTAAAGCTGAAATCATGTCCCTCCCAGGCGCGATCGCTGCAGTAAGTCAGGTGTTCGGTGTAAGTGCTGTCTTTAAGGGTATAGGTTCCGGCACCTGCAGAAAAAGACGCATTGCTACCCCGCCCTTTGTTCAGATCGTGTTGGGTAAATGAGAAATG
>Ga0316227_1002057_pt1 | contig 19055 bp, 14 predicted proteins | sample TBH18019metaG_FD_206012 | JGI IMG/M metagenome (GOLD analysis project Ga0316227, IMG submission 206012) | Freshwater microbial communities from Trout Bog Lake, Wisconsin, USA - TBH18019 | ecosystem: Environmental > Aquatic > Freshwater > Lake > Hypolimnion/Profundal zone | place: USA: Wisconsin... | reverse complement strand
ATGCATATAAAAATTTGAATAGGATAAATATATACAATTTTTAAAAAAATGGAATACGTATCACTCCTATTTTAATAATCAAACGCTTATTGAAGGAAAAGTAGTATTTTTATAGGGTGGTTTGGTATTTGTGTGATGCACCTGCAAGTATTTCAACAAGGATTGCTGTGACTTGTAGACTTCTCTTTTCGGACACTGTACCCATAAATGCGCTTAATAGACTAACTTTGCAGTATTTAGGTAGACCAAAATACCGCTTCTGTTCATTCTTGGAGTGTCAATAATTCTTGTTGGATATTTTGCAATGAAGGTAGACCAATGTCCTTACAAGTCCTTGCTGAGTTTAGGGCTAACTGTGCGCCTTGATTGTTTAAATCACTAGTTTTGTGAATATCCCCAATCTTTGGTAAACGACATTTGTATTTTTTTATATTGGAATGTTTGTGCTGCTAGAGCGTTTATCGAAAACTGAGTTATCTAAATCGCTATTGCAATTTAAGCCGGCATTCTTTTATGTTGCCATCTTTACGGCTTTTATCAATTTACTGTATCTTGCGCCATCTATTTATATGTTGGAGGTGTATGACCGAGTGTTGACCTCAAGCAATGTATCGACTCTAGTATTTCTGAGTCTTATTATCTTATTTCTAAATGTAAAGAATTATTCAGGAGCGCGGATGCCGTCACACAAAACATATTTTAAATTAGCGCTATTTATTGTATTCAACTTCTTAATTTTCTCAAAATCCTTTGCAATTGGAGAGGAGCTATATGATCCAGAGCCACCTTCCAATTCTTCTTATCTTAGAATTATTCATGCAGGCTCAGTTGATTCTTACAATGTAAGCGTTGATGGAAAGAAACGAATCAGCAACTTGAAACCTGCGCTGGCAAGTCAATACTTAATATTGACATCCGGAACCCATCAGATTGAAATGGAAAACATTACCAATCCAAAGAAGGTAATCAAGGTTACGGTTTCAGTAGTGCCTGGACACTCTTTTACTTATGCTTTTTTAGATTACGCAGTGATATCTAAGCCTTTTATTTTTGATGATGTTTCCATTAGCAATAGGCTGAAATCTCAACTCATGGTTTATAACTTATCTACTAATATCAACAAGATTGATCTTCAGACTGCTGACGGAGGAACATCTGTGATGAGTGGAATTGATAAATATACATCAAAGTATTTGGCTGTTAATCCGGTAGAGGCAAACGTCCAATTGGTAAATTCCGATGGCAAAAAGATAATCTCGAAGCAATCACTTAAGCTAACAGCGAATACAAATTTAAGTATTTTTCTTTTATCAACACCTCAGGGTTTACCTGTTGTCAGTCAACAGCTAAGCACAATTGAAAAATATAAACGCAAATAATTATTTGGAAGCTATATGACATCCTTAATGAACAAGTTTAAAGTGATCACCATGTCCACCCTGGCTGTAACGGCTGAGCTGGCTTTTGCTGCGCACCCGCCTAGCATCATTGGCAAAGATGGATGGTTATTTACTCGATATGAGGTATTTGATGCGAGCGCGTCTTCTGACACCAATGAATCTATTGCACTGATTTCAAAAATGAATAAGGTTTTTAAGGATAACGATATTCAAATGCTAATGGTCCTGGTCCCTCTGAAAATGAGAATTTATTCTGAGTACCTAGGGACTAATAAAAACTTACTATCTCCCTTCATGGAGCAAAATTATCAAAAGGCACTCACATCATTTTCAAGTCAACAAATTAGTTTTATCGATCTCAATAAAGCATTCTTAAGTAGCCCTGATAAAAATGGACCTACGCCTTCATTTTTAAAATACGATACCCACTGGTCTCCTTCAGGCGCACTGTTAGCTGCACAAACCATTAAGACTGGTATTGATGCAAATCCGGTAGTAAAAAATGTATTTGATAAAACTAAGCTTGAAGTCTATTCCTTAGTAAAAAATCCAAGTTTGGTAAAGACTATTGGCATAACGGAAGATTTAGCTACAAAGGATCTGCTGCCCGCAGGATACCCACCCCCTCCTACTGAAGAGTTATTGGGTTTTTCGGTAAAGAAAACTAATGCTAAAAGTGGTTTATTAGGCAGTTCTGATGCGCCAGAAATTATTTTGTTAGGATCGAGTTACAGCAAGGAGTGGGCAAAGTTTCCCGATGCCTTACGTTTTACCCTTCAACGGGACCCGATGGTCATTTCTGTTACTGCAGATAAGGGCTCTTGGAATGGCATGCTAACGATGCTTCAAGATAATACCTTTCAATCCCAACGCCCAAAAATGGTTATTTGGGAGATGCCTGAGAGAGATTTGAGATTGCTGCCAGGCTACGTCTTTCGCGATGCTCGCTATAAAATGAGTAATCAAGAGTGGCTTTTAAGAGCCTCAGCATTGGCCCAAAAAAGTTGCAAGCAATCCAACGTTAAAGCTACGGTTACCGGTGGAGTTGTCAATCCTGATCCTGCGAACCAAGCTAGCTTTACATCTAAAGAGACAAAAAATAGTGACTATGTGGAGATTTCTTTCTCAAAAAATCCCAACAAAACAAATTATTTATCTTTTGATTCTAAAGGGTCGTATCTCATTCGGGCGGAGAACTATTCCCCTAATAAAGAAGCAAATCCGATGAAGTTTGAATTAACGAATGCAAGTAATACAATCAAAATACCTCTGTACTCACAGACCGGTTCCTTAGCAAAAATACGGATTTATCCTGGTCAAACATCTGGTTTTTCTATGCAGAATATTCAGGTATGTAATCAACCCGAGGGCATTATTTAGTATTAACAGACCACTTTATGCTTTTATCTGATTGATAAATGCTTATTTTGAGTGCCTTAGAATGGCTTCTGAATAAGATTTAGCAATTTTCAATTGTCCAGATCCCATTAAGTGACATTCATCAGGGGTTCTGTCTTCACTGTCTAACAGTTTGTCAGAATTAGCCCCAAGAAATATCTTTCTATTATCAATTAATAAGTTCTGCGCTGTTGAGATAGGATTATTGCTAATCCACTTTGGACCACATTTACTTGAGATAGATATGAACACCGGAGCTTGAATATTTGTTTGGATTAATGTATTGGAAAGAGAATAAAAAGAATCGATATAAGCTGAAGTAGTTGTGCTCTCCAGATAGTCACTCTCCCCTTGCTGCCAGATAATGTGGGTAATTTTATAAGTACTACTGAGTTGATCTAATGTTTTGGAGACCATCATATTGAGGTCGCCTTTTGCTTGCCATCGGTTAATTGCTGTACCCCCAATCCCAGATGAAACAATAATGACAGTTTTGTATTTCTTGGATGCAATTAATAAGTCCGCTAGTGGGGTTATAAATTCACCATTTTCTCCTGTTGCCCCCAAAAGTGGAGAATTGGCAGCATAGCATTTTCCGTTAAAGTAATTAATTGCTGATTGAGGATATTTTGTGCTGAACTTTTCTGATGACTGATTTGCGGAAAGTGATTGCCCCATCACCAAAATTACCGCAGTAGATTTATTTTGAATAGGACATGCTACTTCCACCTTTCCATCGATGGAGGAAAGCCTGCCAAAGGAATCGAACTCTGCAGCAGTGGCGGGTAAGCTATAAATCGACAAAGAAATTAAAACAAAGAGTAGGCTTCTCATCAAAATCACTCGGCTATTCTGATCGTTCAATTCGGGGCGAATCCTTGTAGTATTTTCATATCATTAGTACGGCCCATTTCAATGACGCGCTCTGGTATTTCCCAAATAATAAGTTTAGGGGGGGTACTCTTAAATGCTGGGCTATTAAAGTAGGCTCTTGCCGCACCTGAAAAATCACCCCCATCAAGAGCAAAATTTCCTATCTGGGTATTTAACTGCATCTCTAAGTAAGGGATGAATTTCGAAGTTCTAGAAAACGACGTTCCAATCAAGGCAATATTGGGTAAGTTTGCATCTCCAAATAAGTCATTTGATGCTATTGGAGCTTTACCAGATGATATGGGCATGGATTTGAAGGTACTTATTTTCGCTGCCTCGGACATAGGCTGAAGACTTTTAGGTAGCCAATCAATTCCGGCTAATTTGACTAAGTCGCCCGGACGGGTTTCATTCACTTCACTAGTAATCTGGGTTGTTTGTGCCGGAGATGGTGTGAATTTAAACAATTGAATTTTTTGAGCCACTGCTTTTGCAGCTACTTCAGCTCCTTGCTCATTCCAATGGGTATCAGTGCGCAAAAAGGGTGTGGCACCGTCTTGTTTGGCTTGATTGAGCGCATCGGTTAAATTAATGACATTAATTTTATTGAGGCTCAGTTTTTTTTCAAAATCTGTCACTCTAGTAGTAAATACTTTCGCTCGATGCTGCGATCCTAAAAACTCATGCTCAATACGAGACTTGTCAGGGACTAGTACTATGAGAAGTTCAATTCCTTGACTAGCTAGTTGATGCTCAACATCAATAATCTCTTTAGCTCGTAAATCAGCGCTAGATAATCGATCAGAGTGAACGACTAACTCATCACTTAAAAATAGCCAGTCATTTTTTCCTTCGCGAACCCGAGGCCCTAAATCGCGTGTAACTATCCAACTAAAGCCACGCTCAAACTTTGCTGCATTATCGGGAAATGGGGCATTTGCTAAGGATTTTGAAATTCCAGAAGAAACGTCACCATTGAGAAATGTAGACCATGATATTTCTTTAGGGAATAAATTTAAGTTTTGACTAATCACAGCATAGCTAGTAGTAGCAATGCCGCCAACTAAAAATAGTGCAAAGCAAATTCCAGCAAGTGGGCTTGTTAATGTGTCAAGACGAGTAATTGGTCTCGGCTCTGATTCGGGATGATGTGATTTTGTTTTCATTAGAACTGAAAATAGAGAAAGGGAACGGCTCCACGACTTGCAATGAGAGCAAAAGATAACAGGAAGCCCAATACCGGCCAAGCAGCCCCAGATACAATGACTAATGGGTTGATATGGCGATTCACATAAGGGATTAATAATGGCGCAAGAATGCAAGCAACTCCCAGGAATGCAGCCAGCCAATGTACAGGCCTGATTAAATTGAGCATGGCGTCACTCAGATTCAAGTAATCAAATCCGTTCATACCTAATTGGCTGGCATACATACGCAGTGCGTCATCAAATGTGTGGGCTCGGAAAATAGTCCATGCCAAAAAGACAAATAATAGGGTTAGTATTCTTGAAATGGTAATTGAGGGTTGAGGTAAGCTGGTATGCGGCCATATTCTTGCGGTGCAAAGGGCGATGCCATGGGCGACTCCCCAAATTAAAAAATTCCAACTATCTCCGCCATGCCATAGCCCCGCAATCGACATAGTCAATAAGAGATTGATATATGTGTGTACTTCTCCTCCTCGATTTCCGCCTAAGGGAATATATAAGTAATCTCGCAACCAAGTTGACAAGGAAATATGCCAGCGGCGCCAAAAATCTTGAATACTATTTGCTAGGTAAGGGTGGTTAAAGTTTTCCGGAAAGCGAAAACCGAGCATCATCCCAAGACCTATTGCCATTACGCTGTAGCCTGCGAAATCAAAAAATAACTGCAAACTATAGGTAAGACAACCAATCCAAGCGTCTGAGAAATTAGGATGTTGTAATGAAAAAGCCAGATCCACTATCGGCGCTAAGGTATCGGCAATCAGCACCTTCATACTCATGCCGATCATGAAGCGGCGAGAGCCAAGGCAAAAATGAGACCAATCAAAGGGGCGAGATATGAGCTCCTTTTTAACCCAGTCATAACGAATAATTGGTCCAGCAATAAGGTGAACAAACATGGATTGATAGGCAGCAAAACTAACAAAACTGCGATCTACTGGAACTGTTCGTCTATATACATCAATTAAATACGAAATCGACTGAAGGGCAATAAAGGAGAGGCCAATCGGAAGAATAATTTTCTCCCAGGCAATGCTTAAAGTACTAATGCCCCCTAAACCAGAGTTAACAGTCTCGACAGCAATATTAGAGTATTTAAACCAGCACAAGATACCTAAGTTAATGACGATAAACAAGGCTAACGCCCATCCGCGCTCTTTTTCTGTAGAAGTACGCCCGATGCATAAACCGCCAACCCAACCCATTACTGCCAGAAACATAAACAACACTAGATAAATTGGACTCCACCAGCCATAAAAGACCCAGCTACAGACCAGCAAAATACCATTGCGACGTGTTGATCCACCTAACCCATAGAGCATAAAGAAGAGGGGCAGGAAGAGCGTTAGAAACTCTAGAGAAGCGAAGACCAATTGAATTAACTTTCAGTGAATAAATTAACGAGCAATAGTGTCAGTGGCAAAGAAAATTCGTGGGCTATCCGTTGTAGGGACAGCAAAAATACTATAGCGTTGTCCTGCTTGTAGGAGACCAAGGTCAAGTACTTTTCCAGTTGGCTTAGTATTGCAGGTGAGTTGCACTGAAAGGCTTACGGGATTAATCAGTCGACGCTGTAGAGTCCCACTTTGAACTTTCTCAAATAAGGAGATGGACCGATCAACTACTAATAAACCTGCTGATGTGCAGCCTGCCGAACTTAAGTTATATAGCGCCAAAGAGGATTTAAGGGCATTAAAATCATCGGGCTGCTCCTTGACGATTACTTGCTTTAGATTACTTCCGTTCGCCAAGGCAACTACAGTGGCAAACTCACTTGGCTTAACATTTAAAGAGATGGGGCTAGATACTTTTCCATTGCTAAATTCACCCGTAATTTTTGCTTTAGAGCCTACAGGATAGTATTTGCTAGCTGGTTCATTTACGTTCAGCGCAATCTTTGCTTTAGTTTCTCCTGCCACAATACTGAAATTTGTATCCGTGCCATTAATAAATCGGACAAAGGCAGAATCTTCAGAAGGCCCGCTAGCATACAAAGGAATCTCAGCTGCATGCGCTAGGCAAGCAATGCTCGAAATGAGGGCTGGTAGCAGAAACTGTAATGTAAATCTTAGCATCATTATTTTTGATTTTTCTTTACAAAAGGTAGCTCGGTGACTGATTTAGTAATCCCATCTGCCCATGATTTATAGCCAAGGTTGGTGAAGTGTTGCCCATCCAGTGTTGCCCAGGCTCCTGGCTTAGACATATCCAAAGAATTAATATATGCGCAAGGCGCAACATTTGTAGCTAAAAAGCTTGATACCTGAGTAGCTCTTGCATAGGTTTTTCCATACTTACCACCCTCGGTCCCCCATGCTGGACCGACCCACGCACACGCAGTTCCTGTAGATGCAATTTCTTTTGTTAAGCTAGTTACCTGCTGCCATGCCCAAGCCCTTGAAAAACTTTGTTTATAGTTTGCAATATTGTCTCCAATAACAACCAGAACTAAATTGGGCTTATCAGTAGCAATTAATTGCTTAATAGCAGTAGTACTGGCGCTTTGACCCATGATGGTTGCAGGACTTTTTCCTACTCGATCTGAGCCACCACATTTACCAGCCGTAGAGGCATTCAGCCAATCTCCTGGATTCGCCCCGCATACACCAATTGAATGGACGGCTGCACCTTGATCAATGAGATCATCGTGTAAGGTTTTAGTGAGAAAAGTAGGTGTTGCTAGATGGCTATCCCCAATAATTAATATGGTAAGTCCGGTAAGTAAGGCTGTAGTCATAGGTATATCAATTCAATAGATAGTAAATCTTGTTTACAGGCCATAAGGGGAGCTAAATGACTTGAGGGGCATTACTAATGGTCCGCTAATAGCTTCAAAGCTATAGCGCAAATAAGCTCCCGCACCCCATTGACGATAAGTTCCAGTGGCAGTGTTGTCTGTTTGCGCAGTAGCGCCTAGAAATAGTTTTGGAGCAACTTGATATTCACTTCCCGCACCCAAGTTATAAGCAACACCAGAAGATGTTTGGCTTGGATAGATTGGATTGCCAGCAGCAGACTGCAATGCGCCATTGGTTGGGAAATAACTAGACGAATTTTGTGAATAGGATTGATAGCCAAGTGCACCACGTAATTGGTAGCTGATTTTCTGACTTGTAGCACCCCAAATTACTGGCACTGTTAAAGCGTTATATTGCTGCGGACTAAAGTAACCGCCTTGACCATAGGTAAAGTTACTTAAATTTTGTTGGTAACTAAGATTGGTAAGGTTCAAACCAGTCGTCAACACAGAGTCTGGGCGCTTATAGATCTCAACATAGCCACCAACACCAAATTCACTGCGACTATTGGATGCCACATTAGTTCCATTAACCCCATAAAACCCAGCAGAACCATAAAATCCATAGCCACCTAAGTCTTTTGAAAGACCAACTTTACCGCCACTAGCCATGACGCCGCCCCATTGCGTTCCAGTAGCATTATTTTTCATTCCAGCAAACGATAATAGGCTGTCTGTAACCGGTCTGCTTGATGCATCAAGTAGATAAGATACTGTTTTGGCATCATCGATCGCACCATTTAACTTGATACCACCAGTTAAATTATTGTATGTAAAACCTATAGGAGTAGTCCCGATGTCGACAGCAACGCCATCTGTTTTATAACCTATAGAAATGCCTATGCCGCTAGCTGTTGTTTGGGATTGCGATAAAGTATTATTAATGGCATTAGAATTGGCGCCATAGTTGACAGGTGTAAAAGAACCCACATTTAGAGAAACTGGGGTAACTTGAACAACTGCCTTACCATCACCTGCTGGTAAACGAATTTCGAGCGGGGTTTCGATATCAGTTAATTTACTCGTTCCTGAGTTACCGTTACGACTACGAATTTGGGTGCCAAATGTGACATCCGCACTGCGCTCTTGTTTAAGATCATTTAAATCAGCCATTACCAACCTTTGGGATTCTGTAGTAACTCCACCTTGGTAATAAACAGCTTTGTCAGCAACTGAATTTAAAGATTCTACCGAAACGCTAGATGCTGGCAGCAGTACTAATGAGCCCTTGAGCGTAGGAACTGAGTTTGCAGTAAATTGTTTTGTACTCAGTGTTTGATTTTGCGAAATCGGGTTAGTGGCGGCCGCAGTCATTAAGGAAAGAGAGCGCTCAAAAAGGGCTTCTGCTTCTTGATTTTTGCCCTCAGATCGATAAATTCGTGCTACCGATGCAATCACATCTGGATCATTTGGCGCAAGTTTTAAGGCCGCTTGTAATCGCGCGTTAGCAAATTCAGAGTCTTTCATTTGAACGGCTAAACGAGCGGCACTCAATTGAATGTCAATATTATTGGGATTTTTTTGAATGAGTTGTCTATATAAATCTAAGGCTTGTTTGTTTTTTCCCGAAGCCTGATAAACCGCAGCTAATGAAGAAATCACCAATGGATCATTCGGTCTTTGAACCAACAAGGGGGCCAATCTAGCCTCTGCTGCATTCAGATTACCGCTTGTGCGTAGCTGGTCTGCTTGACGTAAGGAGTATAAAAATAATAGGTCGTTGAAATTAGTACGATCAGATCCACTGAGTGAACGTCGTTCTAAAGTAGATAAGACGGTAGCAGCCTCTACATCATCATTAGTTTTGAGGAGGAGTGTGACATAGGTCAACAACGCCTCTGTCTTAGGAGGCGTTTGTTGCGCTAAAACTTGACGCATCAAATTGAGTCCGCGATTTTTTTCATCTAACTCAACATATGCATTTGCCAACAGGCTCAATGTTTCTGGATTATCAGTGGCTTTGGATTGAATTTGATCAAGCTTTGCTAAGCCCTCTAATTTTCTTCCTTGCTTTGACAAACTTATAGCTTGATCAATCTGCTCTCTAACAACTATATTTTTCAGTAAATCCTTCACCTCAGTGCTTCGGTCTTTAGCGGGAATTTTCAATAAAAATGTTTCGGCTTGTTTCCAATCTTGTAAGTCAATAGCAAATAGAGCTGATGCAAACAGAACATTTGCCTGATTAGCTGAGGGGCTATAAGGCATGGTGTACATTAAGTCTTTAGCTGCTCTGGTTCTGCCAGATTTGAGATCAAGACGTGCTAGATCTAGCCTTGCCCACGGGTTATCTGAATCTAATTTTAGTGATTTTTCTAAGGATGCACGGGCCCCGGTATCATCACCCACCGCCAGAGATTTTTTAGCAGAAGTCAATGCATCAGCCGCTCTAGAATCTCGGGGAGTTTCAGCGCTATATTGTTTTTGCTCCTGCGACAATCTTTTTTGCTGCTCAATACCAGCGCTTAATTGGCCTTGAATTTCAGTGTCATCAGGGTATGCTTTTAAATACTTCTCGAAAACAGGAAATGCATTGGGCTGCGGCACTTTAATCCAGGTTAATGCCAGCCTAGCTGATTCTGCTGCATTGCTCCCAACGTTTGCATCCTTGGCTAGACCTAAAAGTTGATCGATTCCTTCAACCCGCGTTATCTCATTTAAGGTCAGCATCTTACCAAGCGATACCTTGATTTGAGAATTATTCGGTGATTGCTTGGCAAGGCGTTCAATGCCAGCTCGTGCCGTTTTCCAACCGTTAGGGGAAAAACTTAAAGTATTGTAATACTCAAGAGCAACAGTCCCTTGAGGTTTTTTACCACCAAAGGCGATATCGTACTGAGCAATCGCCTCATCTCGTTTTCCTGCTTCACCAAGCTCTTGGGCATTACGAAGGATTTGCGCATTTGACACGGAGTTAAAATTAATATCCTGCTCTAATTGCGCTACGTACCAACTGTTCCCATCGACCTTTTTTAATTTAAGCAATGCTTGGTTTGCACCATTCAAATTTTTATTAATCAGATCGCTTAATCCGATTCCATAGATAGCTTCAGTTTGACTGGGATTACTGAGCAATACCTTTTTCCAGATGCTGGCTGATCGTGCATAGTCATTTTTAGACTGCCAGTAGCGAGCTTGATCAACCAATAATTTAGTTGCAGGATCTTCTCCTTGCGCCAAAGCTAAATGAGGCACCACCATGGCTGCAAATGCCAAAAAGATTAACTTATTTTTTGGTTGCATAATGGGTTCCAATTTAAATTAAGTTGCCCGTTGCTAGAGAAGCTATAGCGTTTTTCGTACCAACCTATTCCGAATAAACTGAGTACAGTGTCGTAATAAACTGGAGTTTGGTCTGATTGTTGAAAAAGTTTGATTCGCTCTATTTGCGCTTCTAATAAAACCTGGTTTTTAGCGGTCTGAAAATAGGGTAGTAGTGCCGCTGAAAATCCGATTGGGCCTACTCCTGAAGTGCTTCCCGTTAATGTATTTACGCTCTCAGGGGGGAATGGATTGATTTCAATTTTTTCTCTCATTCCATAAAGAGCCTTCATCATTGGCTTTTGAAGAGCGTCTTGAGGTGCAGTCATTCCGGCCCATAAATACACTCGGATCGCATCATAACTTCCACGATTACCTTTGGCAGGATCAACAATGAATTCCCCCGTATTCGCTGATTGAGCTTGGTAATTTATCCAATCGGGTGTAAACCCCTTCGGACTTGAATTTGCGATCATTCTGCCCGTGTTGGCAGCTATCTCAGACCATGGCCCTTTATGGTTATTTAGCGCTAATCGTCGCAAGAGCGAAATTGGTAAATAACTTGGATTTAATTGCCATTGAGTGGGTGAAAGAGTAAATCCAAAGGGTCCTGGCAGTAACATCTTACCCAGTCCAGGAAGGTTGGCAATAGATTTTTTTTCAACAAGTGCGAGTATTTTATTGGCATCTGCAACGTAATCTGTGCGTGCCCATAAGCGTCCAGCTTCTAAGAGGGCGTATGCGTACCAAAGATCAGCATCAGATGCGGAGTTCTCATCAAGTATTTTCCATGTGCCATCTTCTGCTTTCCCCCATGTCCAAGCAGGCAATCTAGAGTCAATATTATTGTTGGCTAAGTTCACCATGCTCCAGCGCCATAGTAGATCGAAGGTTTTAGGATCATTAGCAATTAAAGCGAAGACCATTGCATAGGATTGACCTTCTGAAAAACTCTGAAATTGTGGAGCAGCTCCTGCTACAACTCGTCCGTCTGCTTCAATAAACGAAGTCTTAAAGCTATTCCAGAGAGCCCAAGAAACTGGCTCACAATTCAGTGCGGCCGAGACAGTATGGCTTTGTAATACGCCAAAAATGAATAAGCCTATAGATAAGCATCTTTTAGCAATCCAGAGATTGCGCTTCGCCTTTAAAGGCGGAGTTAGAAAGGGTGCGCTAAATCGAGATATCATGATTGCAGACGCTTTCTTCGCACGGCTTTTAATACTGCGTACATTAATAGTGACAGTATTAGAGCTGCTATCACACTAAATAGTATGAATAAAGAGAGATATTCCGATAAGAGCCAAGAGAGATAGTTTGCCCAAGGTAAGGACCCTGAATGGTAATTCTGCTGATCAGAAACCAGCTCTATTTGATCTTCATTTAGGCGCACCAAACTTCCAAAAATAGGGCCCATCGATCCATCCAAGGACGCTACAAGTTGGGTTAAGTTTTCTGGACTAACGCTAGAAATAAGGACCACATTACGGTCACCTTGTAGAGGGGATTTAAATCCTGCAATGAAGTTATTTTTGTAAATATCAAAACCAGAAGATGAGCTGAACAAATTCTTTAAATTGTTTAAGCTGCTTACCACTTTAAAAATACTACCGTTGCTCGTTTGAATATATTTTTCCCACGTCTTCAGTAGGGATTGGTTATCGCCTCCAGATGTAATAACTAAAAGATCTTTATTTTTGGCAGAATATAATTGACTTTCATTAATAACGCTAATAGATGCTGCTGGATAACCTGTTAATTTACCAATGTGCCCTAGTACAGCAAGATAGGCTGAATAGTCATAGGTATTGGCATTATCCGGGAGTACGACAGCAGTTTCTGATAAATCAGCAAATATGGAAAAGGGAAAACCGCTTCTGCTAAATGCCGCTAAGTTTGGCATTGCAATAAAGTGCTGCAGACCTGAAATATCGATTGTTGAATTAGGGCCTGGATCAATCAATGAGACATTATCGGAGTTAATTTGATTATCTATACATTCGCCTTTAATGCCGCGAGCTTGCTGTATTAGCTCTGTTCGTATTCTTGGTGGCAAATGATTGGGGTTAGATGCTGAGGATGCATTCGGATAAATTGATTCCATTGGAATATGCAGACTGAATTTTTTACTTAATAAGGCATTGTCGTTTTTAACTAACCCTAAATTTCTATCTATAAACTCATTCCCAGTCTCTAAATTTGATAGCCACCCTATCTGCTTAGTGAGTGCAATTGATTTAATAAATTTAGAGTCATAGAAAAAAGCAGCTGATGTGTTTGTATCGGCACCAGGTCTAGGGAAGCTATAGTCCAGCAAAAGTGGTATTCCCTTACCGGTAGAATCATAAAGTGCAGGTGGTATCTGAACATTTAATTGCACTTCACGCACTGAACTGAGATCCGTACCAAATTCAGAAGTTTTATTTAAGTTAACTTCACTAAATTTCTGTGGGCCCTTACTACTAAGCCAGCTTGGAGCATCATAAGGTTTTCGATTTTGTAGTTGCCCTACCGGAGTTAAAGTGGCGGCCTGACCAGATAGATTTTGCTGGCCAAACACAAGCGCCAAACTTGCTTGCTTTAGCTCAGCACTATCTCTTCCCATTACAAATAGCAATTTTCCATACTGGTCTTTTGGATTGCTGGTAATAAATACCATTGGTCCAGTAATGCTGGGCAAAGTGATGCCCGGTAGAGATTGGGGGGAATCAGAAAAAATTACAGCATTGCCACTACTTGGAATGCTGTTAATTGTTACTGGAAATTGCGAGCCTAACTGGATCGTATTAGAAGCAAACCAAGATGAGAGGATGCCGGCCGCCTCTAGCGCAGTGTTATTGGGCTTTGCCATAAACACAAATGGCAAAGACAGTTTCTGAGAATCATTTTTGCTTGCAAAGGGTTTGGGGAAGTTTTCAAGCTCATTTGGAAGAAGCAAGGGCAGACTAGTGATCTTTATGGTGCTAGCACCATTGATAGTAGCCCATAATTTTGAACTATTAGGATCTTCGCAAGTTAATGCGTAGTGCCCAACCAACTGAAATGTAAAAGTATTATTTTCAGAAAATAGTAGCGGCGGAATTTCAATAATAGTTTCTAAATCTTTATTACCATTTTCCTTGGAGACCTCAATTGTAGAAATGGATTCACCATTAAGATAGACATTAATTTGAGATAGCTCACTTAATAAATCAGGTGAGTATCTATAGAGTATTTTCAGTGTTGCTTTAGAAACTACCTCATTAGATCGGACATTAAAATCAATAAAATTTCGACCATCTTGCCCTGCTAAATGAACTGAATTTCCATAACCTAGTTGTTTCAAATTCAGGACGTAGGAATTTTCTTGATCAGGAGTAGTGAGGGAGCCCCCTTTAGTTGTTTTTCCAGAAACTGCTGTGCTTGCCAATGAGACATTCACCGATAAGGTGGAACACAGCATTGCAATGACAAGCGCTAAAGCTGGGATGCGCTTTCTGAATGGGAGCTTTTGAGACCCTGTTTTTTTATTGACCATGGGTTCTTTTACTAAGCCTTGAGTTTGATGCGATTTGACCTTGCGCGTATCTCTAGATAACTATCTCGTATGGCATCTCTTAATAATGGCGCTAAATTAAAGACTCCATAGGTCAACACTTCCCTTAAAGAGCGCAAAGGTGCATCTTTTGCAGCTTTTCCCCAGGCATTTACCCAGTTGTCTGCCCGACAAAATGTCATTTGGGTGAGCTCGCGCTGCTGCTCTACTGATAGGTTTTCAAATAAGACCCCAATAGACTTGCCCCCTTTGGAAACAGTACCAGGGAGCACAGCCTCTTTATCACCCCTGAAAATAGACACCCATATTTGCTCGCCTACAGGAATTTCTACGGCTGTTAGTGGCTTTAAGCCAAGACCGTTTCGGGAGAAGTCGCTCGTTTCGCAAACAATGGTCTTTCCATTAGCAAGCAAAATGGTGGCCGGCAAGCTGGCATTAACTCTAGGCGTGGAGCGGAGCTGCCGAGTTTCCTTGGCAACGTTAGCGCTGGCACTGATCACAATAATGTTGTAAGTTACCCACACCAAATTAATCACGAGGGTTCCAGCAGCTCCATCATTCGCGGCCAATTTAATCAATCCGGCCAAAAATCCAATTAAATTCAGTGCCAGTAAAAATATATAGGGTCTGGCTAATTTCCAGTCGACATATTCTTTCTCAACAGTACCGCCTTTAGAGGTTGCGTTGAATGCGCCAAGCTTGGGGTTAATTAATGCCAAAGTAACGGGGAGAAAAATATACCAAGCTAGAGCGGTTTCATAAACCTCACTCCAGAAGGAATGCCTAAATCGCCCTTGAATTTTTGAGTTCGTCATACTAGCGACGGCAATATGTGGCAAGGCATAAGCCACCACCATAATGGCAGTTGAGCTAAATACTTCAGCGCCCATCAGTAAATAGGCTAGAGGCGCCGTTAAAAATACGAGACGAGGTAAGCCATAGAAAAAATGTAACATGGCATTGGTGTAGCAGAGGCGTTGCCAAATGGTTAAGCCCCGACCCAATAATGGGTTATCTACGCGAAATATTTGGGCCATGCCACGCGCCCAACGAATTCGTTGAACAACATGCCTAGAAAGGCTTTCTGTAGCTAAACCGGCTGCCTGTGGAATTGCCAGGTAAGCCAAGTTGTAACCCTTGCGACTAAGCTTTAATGCGGTATGGGCATCCTCTGTTACGGTTTCAATCGCAATACCACCAATTTCCATGAGGGGTTCACGCTTCAGAACAGCGCAAGACCCACAAAAGAATGAGGCATTCCATAAATCATTGCCGTCTTGTACTAAGCCATAAAAAAGTTCCCCTTCATTGGGAACGATGCGATAGGTGTCGAGATTTTTCTCAAAAGGATCAGGTGAAAAGAAGAAGTGGGGCGTCTGAATCATTGCCAACTTCGGATCTTTGAGGAACCAGCCCATTGAAAGCTGTAAAAACGATCGAGTGGGAATATGATCACAATCAAAAATGGCGACATATTCCCCATTGATCTGACTTAATGCAGCATTGAGATTGCCTGCTTTATTATGATGATTGTTTTCGCGTGTCAGGTAATTTGCACCCACTTCATGACAAAATTCACGAAACTCTTCACGGCGACCGTCATCCAAAAGATAAATACGCAGCTTGTCAGCCGGCCAATCCATCGATAGTGCGGCCAAGATAGTCAGTCGCACTACGTCTAGATCTTCGTTATACGTCGGAATCAAAACATCAACAGTGGGCCAGTTAGTTTGATCGGTCGGCATCATCACTGCACTGCGTTTTAGGGGCATAGCGGTTTGTACATAGCCCAATATAAGAACAATCAGTGCATATATTTCCGCTAATACCAAGCCCCAGCCTAAAAATGCATCGAGAGCTGTATCAAAATCGACAGAACTGGTTAGGCGCCAGTACATATAGCGTAGGGACATCATCAGAGAAATCACAATCATGAGGATGATGCCCGCCTGTCCCCAAGGTAAGGTGCGAATCACTAATGCGATGCCAAATGCTAGAATTGCAAAAATGGCTTGTTCAGATAAAGTAAGGGGTGTACAAATCACTACATACATAGCAATCAGGCCAAATAAGGTAATGCTATAAGTGGCGACTCTAAAACATGATTCCCGAGTCTTTTCAGAATGGAAGATGAGTTGAGAAGATAATTCAAGATAATTTCCCATTCTTGGGCGGGTCATATCTATCCTCTAAAATGGTTTTAATCTGCATTGCAAAGTCGATGAGATCATGTGCGCCGCGACTCTCTGGTCCATACGCTATTGCATCTTGATTGCAAGCAAGTGCCTCTGGTATAGATTGGTCTTGATGAATAATCGAAATATATTTATTAGAAAACTGTAGAGCCATGATGTCTGCAACATCGCTGGAAAGTTGTCGTGCGCGGTTTAGTTGGTTAATAACATACAAATAATCAATAAAGTCAGCGCGAGTTAAGCAGTACTCCTCAATCAAACTATCAATCATAGGAATGGTTGCGTAGCTCGCTGCATCTGCCAAAGTAACCACAATGGCAATATTAGCTACTGATAGGGCTTGCTTTAAGTAGGCCGACGGTCCTGGGGGTGTATCGATAATGACAATGGCATCCTCAGGTAAACCGAGTGAGCTCAATTGTTGGCTAAGTAGAAGGGGGTCCTTAGTAAGCACGCTCTCAAAATTAATGCGCTCACTTTCGCTAATGTGACCAAAGGGCAGAACAGCACATCCCGCACTGCCTTGCACCATTGCCTTGGCCCAATTGCTACCGCTGAGCAAACTTAATGCCACCCCCGCATGATGCGATGGAGCGATGCCAAAATGTAAGCGTAAGGAATTTTGAGGGTCTAAATCGAGGGCAATTACCGTGCTTCCTTGCCTTCTTAGTGCCACACAAAGATTGGCGCTAATCGTTGTTTTTCCAACGCCACCCTTGGCAGAGACAACTGAAATGATTTTCATGAATGCTTCAACCTTTCGAACAGAGAGCTAATGCTTTCAGATGAGGCTGATTTAATGTGGGCGCTATCCACTACTAAGGCATTCATTGCCTTGTTTAATTGGACTGGCTTAATCGCTTGAGTCTCTAAGATTGGGCTTGCTGGTAGCGGCTGAGAAGGTGGTGGCTCAACGGGCCGCACTTCTTCATCAATAGCCACTTCAATCTCTACTTCAGAAGCTGACACTGTTTGTGTGATGTTTTGCTCTATGGCTTGTCGGATTGCCTGTGCAGGCTTTATAGCCGCTTTAGCGTGGATTGATTGCGCTTCCTTAGAATGATCTAATTGGTGAATCGCAGAGATTAAGGACCAGCGCCCAAGAGACAAATTGGCTTGCTCAGTTTGAGCTATCTCCTGATAGCTTTCTGGATTTTGTTTAATCGTCTTAAATAAACTTTCAACATCACTCGTTTGTTTCATTAGCCATTCCTTTTGTGGGGCTCAAATTTCAACGATGAATGGGTTTAAAACTACATGCTGAGTTGATATTCCGTGCTTCCGAATTCATCGGTTTCTGAGATTTGACGAACGCGTAATGAGTCATTGGCACCCATTGCTGCAAGCCACTTTTGATAGGTTCCCTCTAAAAATGCAGTGACCCATAACGGGGTTTCGGAGCCAAATGCATCATTGCGTAAATTGCCGTTAGTGGAACTGTGATGGGTGATTCGTAAGGTGCCATCGTTTTCTTCAAGCTCAACCCAACCCCAGTCCATGTCCTGCCATACTGAGCACATGGCTGCTTGTAAGTCACCTAAGGTTTCGCATGGGGGTAATGTGGTATGCGATCGAAATTGCATGCCGATACCATGCATTACAGGGTGTGGGTTTTTTAACTCAGTTAGGCTAGATAAACCATGGGCAGTAGCAGCTAATAGGCTACGCCACTGCCTAGCTGATTGACGCTGAATTCGATAATCGATTTTTTTTGGCGATGCCATGATTTATTTCTCCAAGTTATCAAGCATTTTTTAAATGGAGTTCAGTTTCTTAAGATTGACATCTTTTATCGACCTTAAAAATGCAAGAGATGTCTAAAAAATGCAAAACTACTTTTAATAAATACACATCATCAATCAAATTGCATTCTCACATTAGCCGTTGACTACAATTTTTAGTATATTTAGTCACTATTATTTGTAATGCCCAATATATGAAAATGTATTGCTAAAAACGCAGGTATACGCTGACATCCCTATCGAGCAAGTGCTCGCGCCAATGTGGTTGAGGGAAGCTCACCAAAATGCTCCTTGTAGTAGCCGGCAAATGCTGCCGGTTTGGTAAATCCACAAGTAATGGCGATAGTGGTAACTGTGGTACCAGGTGAGGCACTAGTCAGTTGGTTATGAGCCATAGTCAAGCGCTCTGTACGAACCCACCTCATGGGCGTGGTGTTGTAGCGTTTTAAAAATGCATAGTGCAAGTTACGTGCAGACATGTTGCTTATACGCTCTAGTGTCGTAAGGCTGATGGGCTGGCTTAAGTGGGATTGCACGTAGTCGCAGATCCGATCTAATAAGCGTCTTGCGTATTTTCGGTTTGAGGTAGCGCTTGACTCATCTAGAAATAAACCAGGCTTTAACATGACTGCCAAATTGCGATAAA
>Ga0316227_1002056_pt1 | contig 19064 bp, 14 predicted proteins | sample TBH18019metaG_FD_206012 | JGI IMG/M metagenome (GOLD analysis project Ga0316227, IMG submission 206012) | Freshwater microbial communities from Trout Bog Lake, Wisconsin, USA - TBH18019 | ecosystem: Environmental > Aquatic > Freshwater > Lake > Hypolimnion/Profundal zone | place: USA: Wisconsin... | reverse complement strand
CTGAATAGCCCGTAAAATTCTTGGGCCGCACAAGATGGCTGAGGTATTGCTCTTGATGATGCAGGTGTGATGGTCCGGCGGCACGTCGTCATCTTGCCTGCGTTGTGCTGGAACCAACGGCGCCGCGATTTCTACGCCGTGACCGCGGATGTCTCGACCGAGGGCATCCGCTTCCGCTCCTCCTCGCTGCTGGCGGCGGGTGAGGATCTCACCTGCAGCATCCGCCATGTCGGGACGCTCGAAGCGCGCATCGCCCGCGCGGCCGGCCAGGAATTCATCGTCAGCGTCCGGGGCGGCCGCGCGACCCTCGCCGAACTCGCCCGCCAGTTCGTGACGCTGGCGCGGGCCCAGGACCTGCAGCCTGAGCCGATCCGGGCACACCGGCGGATCGTGCCGAAGCAGAAGATCGTCCAGATCACGACGGCGTCGGGCCAGGCCTTCCTGGGGCATGTCCTCAACGTCTCGGCCTCCGGCATTGCCCTGCTCGTAGACCAAGAGCTGGAGATCGGCGCGATGATCCAGGTCGGGCAGAAATCCGCGACGGTGATGCGCCACTTCACCCACGGTGTCGGAGCCGCCTTCGCGGAGCCGTTCGCGCCGAGTGCGGTCCACGAGGCGATGGCGTTCTGACGCATCGGCCCGATCCGTCCTGAGCCGGAGGGCCGCGCCTCTGCCGTGAGGGCCGGCCGACGATCATCCGCCGCCAGCCCCTCGCGGCAGAGGCGGAACGGCGCTACATCTTCGCAGACCCAGCCAAGGATCTCCGATGAAGCGTCTGCTCTCCTTCCGCTCCGCCGCGCCTCTGGCGCTCCTGCCGGCCGCGCTCATCCTCCTTCCTCAGGCGGCGCTCGCCCATCCGGGCCACGGTCCGGCGACGGGTGCGGAGGCGGGCTTTCTCCATCCGCTGCTGGGCGCGGACCACGTGCTCGCGATGGTGGCGGTCGGCCTCCTCGCGAGCCTCCGCGGCGGACGGGCGCTCTGGGCTCTGCCCCTGTCCTTCCTGGCGCTGATGGGTGTCGGGGCCGGCCTCGGCATGGCCGGTGTCGCGCTGCCCCATGTCGAGGTCGGGATCGCCCTGTCGATCGTCGCGTTCGGCCTCGCCGCCATCGTCGGTCTGCGCGCACCGGTCGCCCTGCTGGCCGCCCTGGTCGGCGTCTTCGCGGTGTTCCACGGCTTCGCCCACGGGGCCGAGATGCCGGAGACCACCTCCGGCCTGTCCTTCGGCCTCGGGTTCCTCGCGGCCACCGCGCTCCTGCACGCCGCCGGGATCGGCCTCGGCCTCGCGACGACGCGGATCGGAGCGACGCGGGCGGCGCCGGCCCTCGGTGCCGGACTCGCCGCGGCCGGTCTCGCCCTGCTGGCGCTTCCAGCCTGAGCGCTTCCGCCGATCCGCTCCGGGGGCGGGCCTCCGCCGCCGGCACGGCACCGCGCCTGAGTATCCGCATCGATCTCGGGCCGGGGCATCGCCTCGGTCCCGGGAAGGTGCGCCTTCTGGAGATGATCGCCGAGCACGGTTCCATCGCGGGCGCCGGCCGCGCGCTCGGCATGTCGTACCGGCGCGCGTGGCTGCTGGTCGAGGCGATGAATACCGGCTTCGGCCGGCCGGTGGTCGAGGCGCAGACCGGCGGACGGGCCGGAGGCGGCGCCCGTCTCTCGGCCTTCGGGGCCGACGTGGTCGCCCGGTACCGGGCCGTCGAGGCGGCCGCGGAAGCGGCGGCGGCCCCGTTCCTCGGCCGGCTGGGGCAGGCCGGGGACGCGTAACCGGCCGGGGGCCGGGCGCGATATCCGGTTGCGATGTCACAGCCCCCCGGGGCTGACCGCGCCGCATCCCGCCCCACGTCCCGCCGGTCGCAGCAATCCCGGCGGCAAGAAGAGGACCCACCATGGCAAAGTTCACGACGCTCGCCCTGATGAGCCTGCTGGCCGTCACCACCGGTGCGCAGGCGGCTCCGCAGGTCGAGCGCCTGCGTGGGACCGTCGAGGCGGTGGCGGGCGGCGGCTTCACCCTGAAGACGCGCGACGGCGCGTCGGAATCCCTGGCGCTCGCCCCCGACGCGAAGGTCTCATGGGTCGTCCCGTCGAGCCTCGATGCGATCAAGGACGGCGTCTTCATCGGCACCGCCACGAAGGGCGAGCCGCCGGTGGCGCTGGAAGTGTTGCTGTTCCCCGAGGCGATGCGCGGCACCGGCGAGGGGCATTACGACTGGGACATGATCCCCGACCACACGGCGGGGGGCGCACCGGTGAAGAGCGCCATGACCAACGGCACCGTGAAGGCGGACATGCGCTCGACCGCGGCGGACGCGCCCCGCGTGAAGAGCGCGATGACCAATGGGACCGTGAAGGCCAGCAGCGGCGGGGCGGAGCGGACCCTCACGGTCGATTACGGCAAGGGCCAGTCCCTGCAGATTCTGGTGCCACCGCAGGCGCCGGTCGTCAGCTTCGAGCCCGCCAGCGCCGCGGCCCTCGCCCCCGGCGCCAAGGTCTTCGTGCTCGCCGCGCGCGGGAATGACGGCCGCTTGACCGCCCGGCGCGTCGCCGTCGGCAAGGATGGCCTGACGCCGCCCATGTGAGACGGCTCTCACGCCGTGTCCGCGGGGCGGCCGACCGGCGCCGCCCCGCGGACGAATCGCCGGAAGGGTCGTGTGCCGCGCCCGCCGGAATCGAACTCCGCGAGGCGCTGCCCGTCGAAGCGGCACATCCGCCGCTCAGGACAGCATTCGTGCGCATTCGGCGAACCCTTGCCGACTAAATCGTCCTCAGAATGTTGCCAGGCCGCAACATCAGGCTGGAACTGCCAAGGCGGCCGCGAATCCTCGTTGCTCGCGGAAACCCGTTCGCACATGGTGATCGTGCACGGGGGCATCGCCAAGCGAGAGCCCGCAGGAGCCTGCCACTTAAGACGCGGGCCAAACCTACAGAACGTGCGGCTAGACCCGGATAACCGGGCACGTCCGCATCATTGGGTCTCGAAGCTTTGGAGATGTCTATGAAGCTCTTGAAGAGCTCATTGCTCGGGTCTGCTGCTGCGTTCGCGGCGGTGGGTGCTGCTCATGCCGCCGACCTCCCGGTCAAGAAGGCGGTCCCGATCGAATACGTCCGCGTCTGCGGCGCGTACGGCGCCGGCTTCTTCTACATTCCCGGCACCGACACCTGCCTGCGTCTCTCCGGCCGCGCCCGGTTCGAGGGCGGCTACATGACCAGCTACTCGCGCCAGAACGGCACGAACGTCGGCGACACGTCGGGCTACCAGGGTCGCCTGCGCATCAACCTCGATGCTCGCACCCAGACCGCCTACGGCACCCTGCGCGCCTTCGTGCGTCTCGATGCCGGCGCCCGCACCGGCTATTCCGGCGTCGGCACCTCCGGCACCCAGCAGCGCATCGGCCAGGCCTTCCCGGGCCTCGGCATCGACAGCTTCGGCCGTGACCAGCAATTCGTGAACGTCGACAAGGCGTTCATCCAGTTCGCCGGCATGACCGCCGGTCGCGCCTCCTCGTTCTTCGACTTCTACGCCCACGACTTCGAATTCGCCGGCGCCACGCTGGGCTCGGACAACGCCTCCACCAACCTGCTCGCCTACACGGCGACGTTGGGCAACGGCTTCTCCGCCACGATCTCGGCCGAAGACCCGGTCTTCCGCCGCAGCCCGATCTTCTCGCCGACCAACAATCCGGCGGGCATCACCAACAACGCGTCGATCGCGAACTTCGCTCAGACGAACTCGCCGGCCGAGGTCTTCATCGGCTACACCAACGGCGTGCCGACCCGGTACAGCTTCGTCGACGTGATCCAGCGCTCGCGCATCCCGGACGTCGTCGGCGTGCTGCGCCTCGATCAGGCCTGGGGCTCGGCTCAGGTCTCGGCTGCGATGCACGAGCTGAACGTCGGCAACGTCGCCAACGGCGCGGGCACCGGCACGGGTTCGAACATCAGCATCCCGCACACGAACAACTCCTACGGTTGGGCTGTTCAGGGCGGCCTGAAGATCAACACGCCGTTCATCGCCCCGGGCGATGCCCTCTACCTGCAGGGTGCCTACGGCTCCGGTTCGCAGCTCTACACCGGCTACTCCGCGTTCAGCGGCTCCTACTCGCAGAACGCGGCCACGATCCAGGGCCAGAAGTTCAACCAGTACTTCAACGACGCGACGGTGAACCCGTTCACCGGCCAGCTGGAGCAGTCCACCAGCTTCACCGTGACGGCCTCCTACCTGCACTACTGGTCGCCGGAATGGCGTTCGGCCTTCTTCGGGTCGTACGGCGAAATGGATTTCCGCAGCGGTGCCCGTCTGGCTCAGGGCGCAGCCTTCGCACTGGCCAACCCGGCCGGCGCCAACTCCTTCGGCACCAACGCCGTCGGCGCGCCGGGGACCCGGTTCTTCCAGCTCAGCGAGGCGCTGCGCGACACCTACCAGTTCGTGGCGGGCGGCAGCATCATCTGGTCGCCGGTCAAGGATCTCGATATCGGTGTCGAGGGCTTCTACACCCAGATCGGCGTCAAGAACGGCCGCGTGATCGACAAGGATAAGAGCCCGACCGCCTACGCGAACGTCGCCGGCATCAACAACGGCACCTTCGTGCCGCGGACCACGACGGCGGACAGCGTGTCCACCTTCCGCTTCCGCGTCCAGCGCGACTTCTAAGCCAAATCACTGGCGCCGGGGCTTCGGCCTCAGCGCCGGTCCCCGTGCTTCAGAGACCTCAAGGCTCGGCTTCGGCCGGGCCTTTTTCGTTGTTGTCGGTGGGCTTGGACGCCTGAGGCATCGCGCTGCCCGCCTCCGGATCGAGCGGGCCTCCGGCCGGCGATGCCCCTGCGCTGCCGCCCCGCGCCCGGCCGCTCTCGTGGGGTCGCGGCCGAAGGCGGCCCGGCAGGGCGGCGCTGCGGCCGACTGTGAGCGGGCCGGCCTCTCGGCTGGTCGGTGATTGAGCCGGTGCCTGGGAGGCGCCGCGCCCCCGGGATCGTCGCATGCGGGGTGCAGCGCCGCGCCGCACGGCCCCGACCTCCGGATACGGTCGGGGCCATTGATCCCGGCCGAGCCTGCGCGAACCTGACCCGGCCATCGAGTCCCGGATTCGGGTCTGCGAACCGGACCCACGCCGCTGGTGCCCCGAATCGTTATCCGGCTGCCGGGATCCCCTACGCTGCCACGCGCCGGCTTTGGTCGCGGCTATCCATGCCTCACGGGCCGGACGCGGCCCCTCCGAGGAGATTCCTGGGCCGCCCCCGATGGGCCGTCTTTGTCCCATGAAGACCAATCTTTGTATTTTGAGATAAAACTAGATTTATAACCTATTAGATATTCGAGATAGATCTATAAAACAGTATGTGATTTCCCGTTGTCGACAATGTCTATCGAAACTGTTGTGCTCTTACAACATAGACATGGAACGGCTTGCAAAACATTAGATCCTTGTTGCCTACGCCGAAGATGAATCACAGTGTCGTCAGGCGAAAGGGCATCAAGATCGCTGAAGCAAGCCAGAGCATGATAAAGCTATGCGTATAAGGCGCGAGTTGTTCTTGGCGTGATCGGATTGCGTCTGCCGTTTGCGAGTTTTGAGCTTTCAATTTCGGAGACATCGATGACATTGCTGAGATCATCGTTGCTGGGGTCCGCAGCCGCGTTCGCCGTCATGGGCGCTGCGCACGCCGCCAATCTGCCAGCCAAGAAGGCGGTCCCGATCGAATACGTCCGCGTCTGCGGTGCGTACGGCGCCGGCTTCTTCTACATCCCCGGCACAGATACTTGCCTGCGGATCTCGGGACGTGCGCGGTTCGAGGGCGGTTACCAGGCCAGCTATTCGCGCCAGAACGGCACGGGCAACGGCGACACGTCGGGCTACCAGGGCCGGATGCGCATCAACCTCGATGCCCGCACCCAGACCGGCTACGGCACCCTGCGCGCCTTCGTGCGCCTCGATGCCGGCGCCCGCACCGGCTACGCCGGCATCGGTCAGTCCGGCACCCAGCAGCGCATCGGCCAGGCCTATCCCGGCCTCGGCATCGACAGCTTCGGCCGCGACCAGCAATTCGTGAACGTCGACAAGGCGTTCATCCAGTTCGCGGGCCTGACCGCCGGTCGCGCCTCCTCGTTCTTCGATTTCTACGCCCACGATTTCGAGCTGAGCGGCGCCACGCTCGGATCGGACAACGCCTCCACCAACCTGCTCGCCTACACGGCGACGTTCGGCAACGGCCTGTCCGCCACGCTGTCGATCGAAGACCCGGTCTTCCGCCGCACGCCGATCTTCTCCCCGACGGTCAACCCGGCGGGTGTCACGGTCAACACCAACCTCGCGAACTTCGCCCAGTCGAACGCGCCGGTGCCGGTCTTCATCGGCTACACCAACGCCGTCCCGTCGCGGTACGGCTTCGTGGACGCGATCAAGCGGGAGCGCCTGCCCGACTTCGTCGGCGCCCTGCGTCTCGACCAGGCCTGGGGCTCCGCCCAGCTGTCGGCCGCCTCGCACGAGCTGAACGTCGGCAATGTCGGCAACGGCGCCGGGACCGGCAGCGGCTCGAACCTCAGCCTCCCGCACACCAACAGCGTGCTGGGGTGGGCCGTTCAGGGCGGCCTGAAGGTCAACGCGCCCTTCGTCGCGCCGGGCGATACCCTCTACCTCCAGGGGGCCTACGGCGAAGGCGCGCAGCTCTATACCGGGTACTCCGCCTACAGCGGCTCGTACACGCAGAGCACGGGGACCATCCAGGGGCAGAAGTTCGCCCAGTACTTCGCGGATGCGACGATCAATCCGTCCACCGGCCAGCTGCAGACCTCGCAGAGCTTCACCGCTACGGCGGCGTACCTGCACTACTGGTCGCCGGAATGGCGCTCGGCCTTCTTCGGCTCCTACGGCGAGCAGAGCTTCTCGCAGGGCGCGCGCCGGGCCCAGGGCGCGATCTTCAATCTCGTGAACCCGAACGGCGCCAATGCCTTCGGCTCCAACGCCGTCGGCGTACCCGGCACGCGGTTCTACCAGCTCAGCCAGGCCCTGCGCGACACCTACCAGTTCGTGGCGGGCGGCAGCGTGATCTGGTCGCCGGTCAAGGATCTCGACATCGGCGTGGAGGCTTTCTACACGCAGATCGGCCTGAAGAACGGCCGGGCGATCGACACCGACAAGAGCCCGACGGCCTATTCCAATGTCGCCGGCATCAACAACGGCACCTTCGTGCCGCGCACCGCGACCCAGGACTCGGCTTCGATGGTCCGCGTCCGCGTCCAGCGCGACTTCTGATCGGCAATACTGGTAGCGGGGCCTCGGTCCCGCCGCCTGTCTCCGTGCGCCACACCCTCAAAGCCCGGCACCGCGCCGGGCTCTTTTTCATGCTCCGTGACAACGATGGAGACCGGTCTTTAATCCGGGCCCGCGGAACAGGTCGGGCCCTTTGTTCCCTGGATCGCGTTGCCGCCTCCTGTTCCCGCTGATACGCCGAATGTCACTTTATCTCCGCTGATCGTGCGGAACTCGACGAACCGCGGCCCATCACGCGGCCGCGAGGACGCGGCGAAGGGCGGCAACGGCCCGCATGCGGTCAGATATCGGGGGACGCCATGACCAGCACCGCTTCGCCGAGCCCCCTTCCGTCACCGGCGGACCGTCGGGCGGATGAAGGGCGCGCAATCCGGTTCTGGCCGGATGTCTGGTGGCGCCTCATCGACTTCAAGATTGGCATCATACCGCTGCCGATCTTCGTCGTGCTGGCGATCCTCCTCACCGTCCTCGTTCAGGAGGGCGAGATCAAACCCGACGGGCCGACCATGATCGCCGTGCTGGTCATGGGCGGCTTCACCTGCGCGGAGATCGGCAAGCGGATCCCGATCCTGAGGAATATCGGCGCCGGCGCGATCTTCGCGACCTTCATCCCCTCGGCGCTCGTCTACTACGCGCTGGTGCCGCCGCAGATGGTGAAGGCGATCACCGATTTCACCAAGTTCACCAACTTCCTCTACATCTACATCGCCACCATCATCGTCGGCTCGATCCTCGGGATGGACCGCGAGGTCCTGATCAAGGGTTTCCTCAAGATCTTCGCGCCGCTCGCCCTCGGCTCCGTGGCGGCGGCCCTGGTCGGCACTCTGGTCGGCACGCTCCTCGGCCTCGGCCCCTACAAGACGTTCTTCTTCATCGTCGTGCCGATCATGGCCGGCGGCGTCGGCGAGGGGGCGATCCCGCTCTCCATCGGCTACGCGGCGATCCTCGGCCTGCAGCAGGGCGTGGTCTTCGCGCAGGTGCTGCCGCCGGTGATGCTGGGGTCTCTCACCGCCATCATCTTCTCCGGCACCCTCAACTCCGTCGGCAAGCGCTATCCCCACCTCACCGGCGAGGGCCGGCTCCAGCCCGATTCGGACGGCATCACGTCGAGCGACGCGCAGGCCAGGGCCGAGGCGGCGAAGGGCCAGATCGACCCCGCCACGATCGGGGCGGCCGGGCTCACGGCGATCACCCTCTACCTGCTCGGTGTCATGGCCCACCACCTCGTCGGCCTGCCGGCGCCCGTGGCGATGCTGTTCCTGGCGGTCTTCGCCAAGCTCACCAGCGCGGTATCGCCCCATCTCCAGGCCGGCGGGTTCGTGGTCTACAAGTTCGTGCAGGTCTCGATGACCTACCCGCTGCTCTTCGCCATCGGCGTCGCGCTGACGCCCTGGCACGAGCTGATGGCCGCCTTCACCCTGGTGAACCTGATCACCATCGTGTCGACCGTGGCGACGCTGATGGTGACGGGCTTCTTCGTCGGGCGCTGGCTCGGCATGTATCCGATCGAGACCGCGATCGTGAACGCTTGCCACAGCGGTCAGGGCGGCACCGGCGACGTGGCGATCCTCACCGCGGCCAACCGCATGGCGTTGATGCCCTTCGCGCAGATCGCCACCCGGATCGGCGGGGCGCTGACCGTGACCGGCACGATCATCGCCATGAAGTGGATCGGTGCCTGACGGGCATCCAGGGAGAAGTTGGTCATGGCCGGTGATCCGGGGGCCGTCGAGGCCGCGCTGAAGTCCAGGATCGGTGCGATCCTCCGCTCGACGAGCGGCAACTTCCTGGAGATGTTCGACTTCTTCCTGTTCGGGTTCTACGCCACCTACATCGCGCGGGCGTTCTTCCCCTCGGGCAACGAGACCACCGAGCTGCTCCTGACCTTCGGCACCTTCTGGCTGGGCGCCTTGATGCGGCCGCTCGGGGCGATCGTGCTGGGCGCCTATATCGACCGGATCGGCCGCCGGAAGGGCCTGATCATCACCCTGGCGATCATGGCGAGCGGCACGGTGCTGATCGCCTTCTGCCCAAGCTACGACACCATCGGCCTTGCGGCGCCGCTGATCGTCCTCGCGGGCCGCCTGCTGCAGGGCTTCTCGGCCGGCGTCGAGATCGGCGGCGTGTCGATCTACCTGTTCGAGATCGCCACGCCCGGGCGGCGCGGCTTCTACACGTCATTCCAATCGGCGAGCCAGCAGGTGGCGATCATGTTCGCCGCCCTGATCGGCTACGGGCTGAACGCGTACCTGACCAAGCAGCAGATCGGCGATTTCGGCTGGCGCATCCCGTTCCTCATCGGATGCCTGATCGTGCCGTTCATCTTCTTCATCCGGCGCTCGCTCCAGGAGACGCAGGACTTCGCCAAGCGGACCCGCCATCCGACCACGCGCGAGATCCTGACCACGGTGGCCGCCAATTGGCGGATCGTGCTGCTCGGCATGATGCTGACCACGATGACGACGGTGACCTTCTACATGATCACCGTCTACACTCCGACCTTCGGCAAGAACGTCCTCAAGCTTACCGAGACCGACAGCCTGATCGTGACGCTCTTCGTGGCGATCACCAACTTCATCTGGCTGCCCGTGGGCGGGGCCCTGTCGGACGCGATCGGGCGCAAGCCGGTGCTGCTGACGATCTCGACCCTGTCGCTGCTGACGACCTACCCGGCCCTGCATTGGCTGGTGGCCGACCCGACCTTCGGCAAGATGCTCGCCGTCGAGCTGTGGTTCTCGTTCTTCTTCGGCGTCTATAACGGCGCGATGGTCGTCTCGCTCTCCGAGGTGGTGCCGGCCCATGTGCGGGCCAGCGGCTTCTCCCTGGCCTACAGCCTCGCCACGGCCCTGTTCGGCACGGCCACCCCGATGGTCTCGACCTACCTGATCGAGAGGACCGGCGACCGGGCGGCGCCGAGCTACTGGCTCATGGCGGCGGCGGCCTGCGGCATCGTCGCGACGCTCGCCCTGTTTCGGGGCCGCCCGGGCGTGCGGCGCGTTCCGGCCCACGCCTGAGGGCCGGCGCCGCTCACCCCTCCTGCCAGATCCGGATCCGGGCCTTGAAGGCGGCCCGGATATGTGTCCGGGCCGCGGCCTCGGCGCCGTCCCCGTCATGAGCGCGGATCGCCGCCACGATCGCCGCGTGCTCCGCCAGGGATTCGGCGGCGCGATCCGGCGCCGCCAGGGTCGTCGCGCCCGGCAGCAGCACCAGCGACAGGCGCATCGTCTCCAGCGTGCTCTGCAGGAAGCGGTTGCGTGCCGCCCCGTGGATCTGCCGGTGGAACAGGCGGTTGGTCCGCGCCAACGCCGGCGCGTCGCCCAGCAGCGTCCGGTCGCGGGCGACCATCTCCTCCAGGATCTCGGTCTCGACCGCGCTGGCGTGGATCGCCGCGAGGCGCGCGGCCGTCCCCTCCAGCACCTCGCGCAGGTCGTAGAGTTCGCTCACCTGCCCGTAATCGAGCTGCGCCACGCTGGCGCCCCGGTGCGGCTCGTGCGCGACGAGGCCCTGCGCCTCCAGCCGCCCGAGCGCCTCGCGCACCGGGGTGCGGCTGATCTGGAACCGCTCGGCGAGTTCGGCCTCGCGTAAGCGACTGCCGGGCACCAGCTCGCCGTCCTCGATGGCCCGCAGCAGCCGTTCATAGGCGCCGGCGCCGCTGGAGCGCTCCGACTCGCTCGCCTTCATCCCAGGATCTCCTCGACCGGGCCATAGCCCGAAATGCGGCTGTCCGGAACGCTTGCGGCAAATTGCATGCAGAGGTATACAATCGTCCATACGATGATGAACGGCGAGGAGACGGGAATGCAGCGTCCGGGCGATGCGCGTTGGGATGTGGTGGTGGTCGGGTCCGGCAATGCCGCCATGAGCGCTGGCCTCGCCGCCCTGGAGCGTGGTGCCTCGGTGCTGATGGTCGAGAAGGCCGGGCGGGATCTGGCCGGCGGCAACACCGCCTACACGGCCGGCGCCATGCGCTTCGTCTACGCGGGCAACGACGATCTGGTCCCGTTGCTGGTCGACCCTGAGGATCCGCGCCTGCCTCGCACCGATTTCGGCGCCTACACGGCGCAGCAGTTCGAGCAGGACCTCCTCGGCTTCAACGACGGGCGGCCGCTGTCGCGCGAGCAGCGCATCCTGATCGACGAGAGCGGCGCGGCCCTGCGCTGGCTCGCGACGCAAGGGGTGAAGTTCGAGCCGATCTATTCCCGGCAATCGTTCGAGAAGGACGGCCGCTTCGTGTTCTGGGGCGGCCTGACGCTCGCCACCCACGACGAGGGCTTCGGCCTCGCCCGGGCGGAGCTGGAAGCCTTCACCAGGGCCGGCGGTGAGATCCGCTACGGCTGTCCGGCCACCGGCCTGATCGTCGAGGACGGACACGTCGTCGGAGTGGAGACGCCGCAGGGCGCGTTCCGCGCCAAGGCCGTCGTGCTCGCCTGCGGCGGCTTCGAGTCGAACGCCGCCTTGCGCACGCGCTTCATCGGCGAAGGCTGGGACAAGGCCCGGGTCCGCGGCACCCCCCACAACCAGGGCGACGGGCTCCAGATGGCTCTGGACCTCGGGGCGAAGGCCCACGGCTTCTACGGCGGCTGCCACGCGACGCCGATGGACCTGCACACCCCCGATTACGGCAACCTCGACCTGCCGCACGGCGAGCGCAAGCACTACCGGAAGATCTGCTACTTCCTGGGCCTGATGCTGAACGCGAACGGCGCGCGGTTCGTCGACGAGGGCAAGAATTTCCGCAACTACACCTACGCCCAGTTCGGCCGCTCGATCATGGAGCAGCCCGGGCACGTGGCGTGGCAGATCTTCGACGCCAAGGTCGATCACCTGCTCTACAGCGAGTACCGGTTCCACGACGCGCATTTCGTCGAGGCCGACACGCTGGACGGGCTCCTCGACAAGCTCGAGGGCATCGACCGCGCGGCGGCCAAGCGCACCATCGCGGATTTCAATGCTGCCGTGGACGAGAGCGTGCCCTTCGACCCGACCGTGAAGGACGGGCGCGGCACCAAGGGGCTCGCTCTGCCGAAGTCGAACTGGGCGCAGACGATCGAGACCGGGCCGTTCAAGGCCTATCCGGTCACCGGCGGCATCACGTTCACCTACGGGGGCGTCGAGGTCGGCGACGACGGCGGCGTCAAGCGCGCGGACGGCAGCACGATCCCCGGCCTCTACGCCTGCGGCGAGATGGTGGGCGGCGTGTTCTTCAACGGCTATCCGGGCGGCTCGGGGCTGACCTCCGGCGTCGTTTTCGGCCGCCGCGCCGGCTACGGCGCCGCCGCTGGGGCGCGCGGGTAAAGGCATCGCCTGAGCGCGCCGCTCTCTTTCCCGCACAGAGGGGAGCGCGTGATGAGGCGACCGGATCGCGCCAGCGGCCCATCGCCCCCTGTCCGGAACCCACGCGCGGGCGTAGAAGCCCGACCATGCCCCCCCGACAGGCCGTCTTCACCATCTCCCGCGGCGCCCCGTTTTTGCCGACGCTCGCCGAGGCGCTGCTCTCCGGCCGGCTCGTCGGGCCGGTGGCGGACGACCCGCTGGCGCTCGCCGCCGTCACCATCTACCTGCCGACCCGCCGCGCGGCCCGGGCCCTCGGCGCGATCCTGGCCGAGAGGCTCGGCCGGGACGCACCCGGGCAAGCCACCCTGCTGCCGCGGATGATCCCCCTCGGCGAGGCCGACGAGGCGGAACTCGACCTCGCCGCCGAGCCGCTCCTGGAGGAGAATGCCGACCCCCTGAGCGTCCCGATGCCGCCGCTGGAGCGCCGGCTGATCCTGGCCCGACTCGTCCAGGCCTGGGCCAAGAGCGTCGACCGGACCTTGCTGCCGCTTGATGCCGAGGTGCCGTTCCTCGTGCCGTCCTCCCCCGCCGACGCGGTCGGCCTCGCCGGCGATCTCGAACGGCTGATGGATGCGCTGACCGTCGAGGGCCTGCCCTGGTCGGAGATCGGCGCGGCCGTCGAGGCCGAGTATTCCCGCTATTTCGGCCTGACCCTCGACTTCGTGAAGATCGCCGCCGAGAACTGGCCGAAGCTCCTGGCAGAGCGGGGCCTCGCCGATCCGGTCGCCCGCGCCCGTGGCCTCATCCTCGCCGAGGAGCGGCGCCTGTCGCGCGGCGCGACCCCGGATCCGGTGATCGTCGCCGGCTCGCTGGGCTCCGTGCCCGCCACCGCCCGCCTCATCGCGGCCGTGGCCAAGCTGTCGCGGGGCGCCGTGGTGCTGCCCGGACTCGACCTCGATCTCGACGCCGCCGGCTGGGACGGCATCGACACCGGCGAGGGCTTTTCCCGCGTCATCGCCCACGGCCACCCGCAGGCGGTGCTGCACCGGCTGCTGGGCCCGGAGAATCTCAACCTGAGCCGCACGGAGATCGTCGCCCTCGGCGAGCCCGATGCCGGGCAGGCCGCGCGGGCCGCGCTCCTGTCGCAGGCCCTGCGGCCGGCCGACACCACCGACGCCTGGGCCGCCCTCGATCCGGCCGAGCGCGACATGATCGCGCGGTGCGGTCTCGACGGCTTGGCGCTGGCCGAGGCCGCCGACGAGCGCGAGGAGGCCCTGGTCGCGGCGCTGGCTTTGCGCGAGACCCTGCAGAATCCCGGCGCCACCGTGGCCCTGATCACCCCCGACCGGGGACTTGCCGGCCGGGTCGCCGTCGAGCTGCTGCGCTGGGGCATCGTGGCCGAGGATTCCGCCGGGCTGGCGCTCGCCGGCAGCCCGGCCGGGCGGCTCGCCCGGCTCGCGGCAGAACTCGCCGCCGACCTCGCCCGCAACCAGGCGGACGCGATCCCGGCGCGGCTGATCGCGCTGCTGTCGCACCCGATGGTCCATCTCGGCCTGACGCGTCCGGACGTGGTCCGGGGCGCCGCGGCCCTGGAGATCGGGCTGCTGCGCGGCCCGGTCCCGGCCCCCGGCTTCGGCGGCCTGCGCAACGCCCTCGCGGCCGAGCGCGCCGGACCGCCCGAGCATCGGCCCCGAGCCAAGCGCCGCCTGAAGGACATCGACTGGGCGCTGGCCGCGGAGCTGCTCGACCGGCTGGATCTGGTCTTCCGGGATTTCCCGGGCCCGGACGGGGCGGGCGAGTGCGACCTCGTCACCACGGCCACACGCCACCGGGAGGCCTGCGACCGGCTGATCGCCGGGCCGGAGGACGCGCCCGAGACGGAGATGGACGGGTCCCTGTCCTGCCTCGACGCCCTGTTCGACGACCTGGAGATGGCCGAGCCGGGCCTCATGCCCGGGCGCTTCGACGATTACGCCACCTTCTTCACGTCGCTCGCCCGGGAGCGCACTGTCGCCTGCACCGGTGAGGCGCCGCATCCGCGGCTGCGCATCCTCGGCCTTCTGGAGGCGCGACTCCTGTCGGTGGACCGCGTGGTGCTCGGCGGGCTGGACGAGGGCGTCTGGCCGGTGCGCACGCTGACCGACTCGTTCCTCAACCGTCCGATGCGCGAGCGGGTGGGCCTCAACCCGCCCGAGCGCCGCATCGGCCAGATGGCCCACGACTTCGTGCAGGCGCTCGGCTGCCGGGATGCGGTGATCACCCGGGCGCTGAAGCGCGAGGGCGCGCCGACCGTGCCGTCGCGCCTGATCCAGCGCCTGCGCGCGCTCTCGGGCGATTCCCGTTGGGAGACGGTCCTGGAGGCGGGGCGCCGGTTCACCGCCCTCGCGGCCCGCCTCGACGCGGCGCCGCCGGAGCCGCGCCTGAAGCGGCCGGCACCGAAGCCGGATCCGGCCCTGTTCCCGCGCTCGCTCAGCGTCACCGAAATCGAGACGCTGGTGCGCGATCCCTACAGCATCTTCGCCCGCCACGTGCTCGGGCTCGACCCGCTCGATCCGCTGGCTGCGGCGCCGGGCGTCGCCACACGCGGCTCGCTGGTGCACGACGTCTTCGCGGAATTTGCCAGCCGCCATCCCAAGGACCTGCCGCCGGATTCGGCGGAGCGGCTGCTGAACCTGGCCGTGAACGCCTTCGCCGATATCGAGGCGGAGTACCCGAATCTCTACGCCGAGTGGTGGCCGCGCTACGAGCGCATGGCCTCATCCTATCTCGAATGGGAGGCGCAGCGCCGGCCCGGCCTGACCCGGGTCTACCCGGAGGTCTCCGGGCGCTGGGTGATCCCGATGGGTCGCGAGACCTTCACGCTGCGCGCCAGGGCCGACCGGATCGAGCTGCGCCCGGACGGCACCGCCTGCATCGTCGATTACAAGACCGGCGCGCCGCCCTCGGCGAAGATGATCTTCTCCGGATTCTCGCCGCAGCTCACCCTGGAGGCGGCGATGCTGATGCACGGCGCCTTCGCGGATCTGCCGGCCGTGAAGGCGACGCCGGACCTGCTCTACGTCCACGCCTCGGGCGGCCGGAAGCCCTTCGTCCCGACGCCGGTGAAGCCGCCCCGGGGCGAGGCGCGCGACGTTGCGACGATCGTGGCCGAGCATGCCGAGCGGCTGCGGGGGCTTGTGGCCCGGTTCATGACCGGAGAGGCAGCCTACACGGCGCGGCCCTATCCGCAATTCGCGAGCAAATATGGGGCTTACGACCACCTCGCCCGGGTGCTGGAATGGTCGTTGGCCGGGGAGGAGAGCGGGGAATGAGCCAGGGTTCTCGCGAATCGCGGTAGGATCAGGGTCGGTCCGGGCTGCGGTTGCTGGAATGCCGGCCTTGCGCCGCTCCTGGCCACCCGATGCATGCCGGAGCGTTTCGATGACCGACGAGGTGAAGTTCCTGACCGATCCCGCCGCCCGGGCGCGATCCCTCGGTACGGGTACCGCGCCTCAGGGTGGCATCGGAGCGCTCGTCCCGGAACTGTACGTGACGAACCTTGATGCGAGCCTGCGCTTCTGGTGCGAATTGCTCGGCTTCGCGATCGCCTACGATCGCCCGGCCGCGCGCTTCGCTTTCCTGACGCGCGGCGCAGCGCAGGTCATGCTGTGCCAACGCAACGGCACCTGGGAAACCGCCGCGCTGGACTATCCGTTCGGCCGGGGCATGAATCTGCAGACGATGATCGAGCCGCTAAATCCGGTCCTCGCTGCGCTCGAAGCGGCAGGCTGGCCGCTGTTCGAGGCGCCGACTGAAGCTTGGTACAGAGTCGGAGACGCGGAACACGGCCAGCGGGAATGCCTCGTGCAGGATCCTGATGGCTACCTCGTCCGCCTCGCGGAGGACTTGGGAGTCCGCGCTCCGGCAGGGGGTTGAGGCGTTCGCGCCGGCGGATCCGGCCAGCCATTTTCTCCTCCCCACAAGGGGGGGGGGAGGAGAGAGCTCGGCAGCATGCGATGTGTGAATAACAAGTTCACACGCAAGAAGGGCGCGTCACACCTCAGAAGAACGCCTGCAGTCCCGTCTGCGCCCGGCCCAGGATCAGGGCGTGGACGTCGTGGGTGCCCTCGTAGGTGTTCACCGTCTCGAGGTTCTGGGCGTGGCGCATCACGTGGTACTCGCCCATGATGCCGTTGCCGCCGTGCATGTCCCGGGCGGTACGGGCGATGTCGAGCGCCTTGCCGCAATTGTTGCGCTTGACGAGCGAGATCATCTCGGGCGCCATCCGGCCCTCGTCCATCAGCCGCCCAACCCGGAGCGAGGCCTGGAGGCCGAGGGCGATCTCGGTCTGCATGTCGGCGAGCTTCTTCTGGACGAGCTGCGTCTGCGCCAGGGGGCGGCCGAACTGCTTGCGCTCCAGCGTGTAGCTGCGGGCGCGGTGCCAGCAATCCTCGGCGGCGCCCATCGCGCCCCACGAGATGCCGTAGCGCGCCCGGTTGAGGCAGCCGAACGGCCCCTTCAGCCCCGAGACGTTCGGCAGCAGCGCGTCCTCGCCGACCTCGACGCCCTCCATGACGATCTCGCCGGTGGTGGAGGCCCGCAAGGAGAGCTTGCCCTTGAGCGTCGGGGCTGACAGGCCCTTCATGCCCTTCTCGAGGACGAAGCCGCGGATCGCGCCCTCGTGCGCGTCGGACTTCGCCCAGACCACGAACACGTCCGCGAAGGGCGCATTCGAGATCCACATCTTGGCACCGGAGATCCGGTAGCCGCCGTCGATCTTCTCGGCCTTGGTCTTCATTCCGGCCGGGTCCGAGCCGGCATCGGGCTCGGTGAGGCCGAAGCAGCCGATCCACTCGCCCGAGGCGAGCTTCGGCAGGAACTTCTGGCGCTGCGCCTCCGAGCCATAGGCGTGGATCGGATACATCACGAGGGAGGATTGCACGCTCATCATCGAGCGGTAGCCGGAATCCACCGCCTCGACCGCCCGCGCCACCAGCCCGTAGGCCACGTAGGAGGCGCCGGCGCAGCCGTACTCCTCCGGGAGCGTCACGCCGAGGAGGCCGAGCTCGCCCATCTTCCGGAACAGGCCGGGATCGGTCTTCTCGGTGGCGTAGGCCTCGACGATTCCGGGGAGAAGCTGCTCCTGCGCGAAGCTCTGGGCGACGTCGCGGATCGCCCGCTCGTCCTCGGTGAGCTGATCCTCAAGCAGGAACGGATCGTCCCAGACGAAGCGGGCCGAGGCCGGGGCCGACGGGGAGGCGCTGCCCGGAGGGCGCATCGGAGCGTTCATCGAAATTCCTCGCCTGCAGGTGAGCGCGGTCTTCGAAGCCCGCGCGGTTGGGCATACCCTAGACCCGCGCGGCGCCCGGTCCAACGCGCTCGGTGACGCCGGGGCGCCGCCGTCACGCCCGGCCGAGGAGCATCAGCCAGGCCAGGGTGGTGAGCGGCGCCAGCAGGGTCGAGACCAGCACCGAGGCGGCCACCATCCCGGTCTCGGTCTTGTAGCGCGCCGCCAGCAGGTAGGCGTTGATCCCCACCGGCATGGCGGCGAACAGGGTCGCGACACCCGCATAGGCGGGCGGCATCGCGAAGACGTGGAAGGCCAGGATCCAGACCGCCAGCGGGTGCAGGAGATTCTTCAGGAGCGCGATCACCAGCGCGCCCTTCAGGTCGAACAGCACCCGGTAGCGCTTCAGGCCCGCGCCCAGAGCCACCAGCGCGCAGGTGGAGGCCGTCCCCGCAAAGGCGTCGATCAGAGACCGGACGATGCCGGCCGGCGCGAGGCCGAACCCCTTCATGGCCATGCCGATGAGCAGCGCCACGAAGATCGGGTTGCGGAGCAGCACGAGGGCGAGCCCACGGATCCGCGCCAGGACCGGCAGGCCGGAATCGGACTCGATCAGGAAGGTGGCGCTGCCCATCATCAGCGGCAGGTGGACGGCGAGCAGCATGAACAGCGGGAAGGCGCCCTCCTCGCCATACGCCTGGAGGATCATCGGCACGCCCACGAACACGGTGTTCGACTGGCTCGCCGCGAAGCCGTGCAGGATCGCGCCCCGCCGGTCGATCCCGGCGCGCCGCCGCGCGATCAGCGTGCCGACGAACCAGGAGATGCCGGCACCGCCGAAATACGCGACCCAGTAGGACCACGCGACGGTCCCGCTCATGCCGGGCTTGGTCAGGGTGGCGATGATCAGCGCCGGCACCGCGACGGCGAAGACGTATTCCGACAGGCCGTCGCTCACCTTGTCGGAGAGGAGGCCAGCGAGGGCCGCCGCCCAGCCGATCAGGACGATCCCGAAGATCGGGGCGATGATGGCGAGGGCGTTCACGGGACCTGGCGGCGTGCGGGGCGGCGGGAGGCCCGCCCATAGCATGCCGCCGCACTCTCAAGCGTCTGCGCCCGGTGAATGGGTCGGCGGTGCGCCGCGGCGGTGCGCCCCGAGGCCCGGCCTACTTGTTCTCCAGCACCTGGATCGGATCCGTGCGCTGGCTCGCGGGCGGCTCCTTGGTGAGATTGGCGCCGCCCTCCCGCTGCACCTTGACGTCGCG
>Ga0316227_1002042_pt1 | contig 19168 bp, 34 predicted proteins | sample TBH18019metaG_FD_206012 | JGI IMG/M metagenome (GOLD analysis project Ga0316227, IMG submission 206012) | Freshwater microbial communities from Trout Bog Lake, Wisconsin, USA - TBH18019 | ecosystem: Environmental > Aquatic > Freshwater > Lake > Hypolimnion/Profundal zone | place: USA: Wisconsin... | reverse complement strand
AAGGACCCAAATAGGGGGTGGCCTTCTAATAGGTGGGGGTCGGGTGGTCGGTTGGCGGGGACCCTCCGTGTCATGTCACGCTCTCAATTCGTTCATGTCACATCCCGTGTCATCGTGTCACAGCGTCGATCGACTCCGTGTCACAACACAATGCGTGCTCATGTCATGACATGGCGCGTGTCGTTAGTCTTGCACTTTAGCAGCAAGCAGCACTTGTCTAAGGGCATCACGTTGCGATGGCTCAAGCTGACGCGCATCAACAGTGACACTGTTCACTTGCACGTTCACTTGCCCTGCCACGCCATCAATGCGTTCGCCATATACTTTCGGGCTTATCTTGCCAGCAATGCGCATCCTCGTGTCAATTTGGAGCTTGGCACGTGCCACGGCGGTCGGGTTCGATGACATATTGCCAAGCTCATCAATGATGGTGTCACGTGACATGTCATCGGCAATGTCAATGCACTGATCGAACAGGGTGTGAGCCATGTCCTCACGTGCGCGCATGTACGCAGAAAAGAAATCGGGCCTTTCGCGTGCCCACGCCCACACTGTAGGAATGGATGGCATGTGAGGCAGATCGCATATCCTATTTAGCGACTGCCCTTTACTTAACCTAACGCAGATCTCATGAGCCAGATCCTCTGACCATTTGGCAGGTCTGCCCCTCTGTGGGGATAGCACTGCTTGATCTGCTGATCTTGTCAGCTCTGCTGTCACTGCTCTCTCATCTGCTCTATGATAAGCTCTGCGTGCTTCTTTTCTGTCAGCCCTTGTTTTGGCTGCGATCACTTGCCCTGCCAGATCATCAATGGCAGCAGGATTCTGCTCTGCTGCTTTATTGCCCTTTATTGCCACGTTAAGCCCCCATATATAAACCTAAGTGCTTAATATAGCAGATCATTTACTGCTACGTGCTGGCATATTGTCAGATCAATAAAATAATGATAAGTAAATCACTGGCAGCAGCGCATTGAGCTGCTTTATTGCCAAGCACATGACCAGCCATACTAACCTAAAGGAATCTAAAATGACTACTTATCGTTATACCGCAGACCAGCGTTCATCACTTAGATCAGCAGTAACATCACATGACCGCTGGAATCATTGGCGCGCAGATAATGGCATGCGCAGTGCCTCATCACTCTCTATAGACGAGCTGGAGTCGATCGCTCAAAGCTTTGGGCTTAATTTGGAATCTTATGGCACAGCTAAAGGCACACCAAAGCCGCGCCCTTATGGGCCGTCTATTGTCGAGCCACTGAAGACAAAATTCGATGCGATCAGCCACATCTCTTTTGAAAGCTTGGCAGAGCATGAAAAGGTCTCAAATATCCTCAAAACTGTTATTATTCATCAGCACTGGCACATGACAGAAGGGCAGTATCAATATGTCACCAAAGCGATCGACTCCGCTTATGCGCGGCGCGGCGATAAGCCAGCCCCTGCACCAGTGCCAGCACCAGCCCCGCAGCAGGAATCGCCAGCGCAGCAGCCCACGCAGCCAGCGCACCCAGTGCCAGCCAGTGAAGCAGTTGAAGCACTTGAAAGACTCCGCGCTGTTTTGGGGGGGGGCAGCCAAGCCCATATTAATGAGTCAAAAATCATTGACCTAATCAAAAAGCATGCGGGAGCGCCAGCCCATGTGACCATTGATCTGCGCAGCCCTGCTGGTGTCACCAGCACTGGCGATGCACTGATGCACTATAAACTGCCAATGTTGCTTTCAGCTATCAATGCTGGCGTCAATGTGATGCTGGTCGGCACTGCTGGATCTGGTAAAACCAGCGCATGCGCTCAAGCTGCTGACATGCTCAAGATTCCGTTTCACTTCTGCGGCGCTATTGATTCACCATATAAGCTGACGGGATTCATTGACGCGCAGGGCAGGACAGTGCGCACGCCCTTTCGTGAAGCTTTCGAACACGGGGGCGTCTTTCTTTTTGATGAGATTGACGCATCACTTGCGGGCGCAGTGCTGGCTTTCAATGCGGCGCTTGCCAATGGGCAGTGCGATTTTCCAGATGGTGTCATTAAAGCCCATGTCAATTTTCGCGCGGTAGCAGCAGCGAATACCTTTGGCCGAGGGGCTGATCGTCAATTTGTGGGCCGACTCCAGCAAGATGCAGCAGTGCTTGATCGCTATGCAATGCTGGCATGGGATATAGACGAGGCTCTTGAGTCTGCACTTATCGGCGCAGAGCGCCCGAAGGATGCGCCCTTGCCAGTGTCACTGACTCCGATCACTGATGCTGCTGCTGCGCAGGAGATGGCTGCACGCTGGCTGGCACGTGTGCGCGTTGTGCGCGCTCGCATTGAGTCAAATAAGGTCAGGCACATCGTCAGCCCCCGCGCAACCATTATGGGCAGCAAGTTGCTGGCTGCTGGCTGGCGCTGGCCTGACGTTGAAGAGTCGATTCTGTTTAAGGGCATTGATTCTGATACGCGCACAAAAATCGCTGCTTGAAGGGGGCTGAAATGACTGAATCTTATCTCAAAAAAGAGTACGCATCATTAGGGGCAGCTATTGACGCTGCTTTATCTGATGCCAAGCCGACATGGAAGAGCAGATCATCACGCAGTCAGTGTGACTCTGGCTGGTCTGGCACAAGCACTTTCGATGAGGCAGTGACCCTAGCAAAGCAGGGCTGGCAATCTGGTCGTCAGCAGATGCTGGCAGCATCTCAATGCGCGGTCAATGCGTCAGCAATGGGGCGTGCGCCGTCATTTGCTTATGATGTGGCTGGTGCCTATCCAATGGCAGCACTAGCTGCTGCTGGTGACGCTTTCTGCATGGTGTCCCCAGCCCCCGTCAATGATAGGGCTCGACCTATTGTCAGACTGGCAATATCAGCAGCCAATAGCCAGAGCGTGCGTGCCGAGCGAATCTTTAATTATGGGGCAGCACTGCTTTCAATAATCGACGGGCTTGAGTCAGCTGATTTTAGGTGTGAGCTGAATCTAGTTTATGCAGGCGTAAAGAACACGCACAAAAATGTTTTTAACATCTGCATCAAACAAGCAGATGAGATTCTAGATTATGATCGCATGGCCTTTGCGTTTGCAAATCCTGCCATGTTCAGGCGCATAATTTTTAGCCTATATGAGCTGCACTTGCCCATCATGTATGAATATAGCTATGGCACGCCAAGGATTCCTCAGCGCGGAAAAGATATAGACGACGACATGATTCTACTGCCAAGCGCGCAAAGCTTTGACTCGAACTCAATGGATTCACCAGAACGCGCCCTTAGAACGATTAAGCCAGTCATCAGCAATCTGCTGCTTGACCGATTCGGGCATATACCAGAGATCATTTTCAATGCTGCTTAATAGGGGGGCAATAATGCAAGAATCTATAATCTCAGAACGCGCTGCGTTTATATGGCATGGCTCGACTCATTGGCTGGCTGCACTTTCACTGCTGCCCACCAGTGAGCAGATCAAGCTTGCGGGGCGATTCAAACGTGACGCTGCAGCAGTGCATCGGCCTATTGATAGGAAAGCCCTGCTCGCAATGGCTGATCTCTGCTTATCATTTGCAGACGCTGGCAAGCACTAGTGCTGCCCTAGTGCGCATCAGCAATGGTGCGCATCGGGGGCAGCATTGCCCACCAGAGTAAAGGATAACATCACATGACTAATCATAACAAAACCGATTTTAAGCCCCTATTTTACACGGGGCTGATCGCAGCCACACAAGGCGCGATGGCAGCTATGCAAGGCGATGCTGATTTGGCTGCGCTGCTGCTGCTACGCCATACTATAGGCGATGCTGGCGACATATGCGAAGAAGACAGAGAGGCCAATAGACAAGCCCTTAAATATGGGGCGCGCATTATGTCGGCCTATAAATTATTTAACGATCAAACGATCTGGATCATCACTGAATCTGATCGATCAAGCACCACTATTCTGACTCCTGAAGAATATTGATTCACTAGCTGGCTGGTTAGTGCAAGCAGAGTCAGCCCCGCCCTTAACGGGGGGGGCTGATGATGGTGAATCGCGTCAAATTAAGCGCATTTCTGGTGCGTTTCATTTGGTGTGAGGCACGCAGTGCGAGTCACATGCAAGCGAAGGAGTCGCGCAACGACTCTTCATGTCATGACGCAACGCAGACTCATGACACGCAATATGGCACGCGGTGACACAACGCATGACACAACGCACAAGCGGCACGTGACATGCGCGATGACACAAGCGACACGCAACACGCGGCGTGCGCGAGCATGACACACGCGGTACGCGACTAGGCGGTGACACCCCATAAGTCGGTTAGGATGGGTGCGGGTTAGGTCGGTTAAGATGGGTCGGTTAGGATGGGTCGGTTAGGTCGGTTAGGATGGGTAGGAGGTAGATCGGTTAGGATGGGTAGGTCGGTTAGGATGGGTATTGACATCTGACAAAAAGTCAGTATCATGTAAAACATTAAAGATGCGAAAGGAACTTAACTATGGAAACATTACCTAAAGAAATCGCAGATATGTGCGGCATTGTTATGTCGATAAAACAATCCTTGCCACGCGCACAGCGTGAGGAGCCTAAAAGCCCTCTGAGCATTAAGCTCGATGCAAAGGCAGTCATCACAGTCTATTACAATGAAGATGCAATCGGCTGGATTGACGTCACGCATATAAATAAATACGGCAAAACATATCGCGCCCTCTCAGCGCAGACATCACGTGTCTTGCATTGTGAGTCGCTCGATGCAGCTAAGAACTTTATTATGGAAGAATATATCTAACATAGGAGACATGAAATGGCTAAGTATATGGTGAAAGTAGATCAAACAATTTTTGAGTATTATGAAATTGAAACTGATCTAACTGATTTTAACGATATAAGAAAATCTTTTTGGAAACTCAAACAAGATGGGCCTATTGACGAATTAAGTGAAACCGAAAATTACGAAATTCTTGAAATAGAAAAAATAGGAGATTGAAATATGCCAAACTGGTGCGAAAATCGTATTAAAATCAGCCATAACGATGTGGCTATGATGAACAAAGTCTGCGATGCCATTAACAAAGGAAAGCTTTGTGAGACATTCTCACCCATGCCAGAGCATTTACTTTCTGGTGAGGGCTGGTATGAGTGGCGCATAGAGAATTGGGGAATTAAATGGGATATTTGCGAGCCGTATAGTTTCGATGGTTTATCGGGTGAAGGTAGTTTTATGACACCATGGTCACCGCCTATTCAAATACTGCAAAAGCTTGAAGCTATGGGTTATGAGGTTGAATGTGCTTATCTTGAGGCTGGTATGGGTTTTTGTGGCGTTTATGCCTCTGGTCAGGATTATGAGATAGGCGATATTTATACATTATTTGACAATGAAGATTGGGCTGACAATGTTGGTAACGATATGTTAAAAGTTATGCTGCAATATGAATATGAATCTTGGCTTGACAATAAAGACCAAGATGAAGATGAAACTGAAGAAGCATAGGAAATTGAGATATGGCGACTATAATTATATCAGAAGATCAATTTGATGACATATATAAACCATTGCCTAATCATATCTTCGATCATGAAGAAGCATGGTTTTATGAAACCTACGGCGAAGAGCATGAATATATTTTAGAACTTGTAGGTAGAGGCACAAATACAGTTTGGACTTATCAAGATGATGACAACGGCGATCCTTGCTTCACAAGCGGCTACCATGTTGTTAATCGTATAGGATATATCGTGACATCTGTGCCATATAAAGATGACGATGACATATATATTAAATTAGATATGTGTTAATCTCATAAATCACTTAATAACTCTTAGGCGCGTGTCATTGATCTTTTCTTGATGCACATCATTCCAATCAACGTCTGGTGTGGGTGGGAACAGAACAGTGACACGCCTTTTGAATTGAACCTCTAATCTATTCGCTAAATGAAACGCTTTTGATTGACCTGTGTAATTACTGTCATTGTCGCCGAAGATCGTTACTTGCTCTGCAATACTCGGTGGAACCCACTTGGATAACAATGTCCCATTGATGACAGCCCACACTGGCATGTCATACATGAGTGAAGCTGATAAAGCTGTCTCAATACCTTCTGCCACACCCATAACTGATTTTGCTGGTGACAAACGGATCGCCGATCCATCAGGAAGTTTTCCTGACATCACACGCTTTTGTGTTACACACTCATCTTTTTGTCCTGATTGTGTCAGATAAGTTAAATGCAAATTAACTGCACGATCATCTGGTGTCACGATCTTTGCCACCATTGCGGATCGGTGTTTTCCCTCCCACCACAAACGCTGGTGCTCTCTTAAAAATGTACTATGCCACAGACATCCAACTCGCCTTATCAAATACAGACCCGCAGGGCTGTCATTGTTAAAACCTTTTGTGCCATGCCATACATCTTTCATTGCTTGAAAGTTTTTCTGTTCTTCTGGATCAATTTTTGGTTTGTAATCTACTGGCTCGCCAAGTATGTCACCAATCTGCTTTGCAATCTCTTTGAATGGTTTTCCTGTCACTCGGTTAACAAGATTAAACCCATCACCTGCACCGCATTGTGAGCATATATAACCGCCGTTTCGATTCTGGTCGTCCCATCTAAATCTGTCCTTGCCACCACAAATAGGGCATGGGCCATGTGTGTTGCGTAAGAACTTGCTATCAACGCCAAGCATCGGCAAAAGATTATGCCAGTTACCACGGGCCAATTCAGAAACAGAACTCATGCTGCACCCTTTTGCTTTGCTTTGGCCTTGCGAATGTTTCGAGCTGTTATCCAGCTTTCGGTTGCTGGCGATATATGGTGGGCTTTAACCTCTCTAATCATTTTGTCAGGAGGCTGCTTGAACTTATCTTGATACGCCCAATAAGCCCAGCCTTTCTTATAGCCACGCAAATAAGCATGAAGGAGCAATTCACTATAAAACTGCTGCCGAGCCACATGGTTAGATTCATTGGCTTTAACGCCCTTACCTCGTGTCAGCTCATATAGATCACCATCATGTATCTCGATCTGACTGCGCGGCTCAGGCTTAAAACCACAGCTCGGACACTCAATCATCTTCGGTGGGCGCAAGAACGAACACTTGGGGCACTCTTTTGGCTGCTTGACCTTACGCTCAACCTTTGCCTTGGTGTTATTGCCATCATCAAGCTCATCGTGATGGATGTCGGTGACAAATCCAAGCCTTATTGTTGTGTCACTATGGTCAAGTATTAAACAGTGATCCTTGCCCTTCGCTGTCCTCAGACCTCTGCCGATCATTTGGACAAACAGTATTTCTGATTTGGTTGGTCGAGCCAGAATGATGCACCTGACATCAGCATCAAACCCAGTTGTTAAGACGCCTACGTTGCAAATGATTTTTGTGTCACCATTGGAAAACCGAGTAAGGATCTCGTTTCGATCTGGTATTTTGGTGAAGGCGTCCATGTATTCGGCTGACACGCCACGCTTGCGGAACTGCTGCTCAATGTGCTTGGCATGAACTCGGTTGACAGCAAAGCAAATGGTTGGTCGGTTTTCTCCACGCTCAAGCCATGTTGTCACGATGTCAGAGACAAGATTGCCATCATCCATCGCTTTAGCCAGACCCTTTAACTCGTAATCACCCAAAACTGTCTTTACGCCAGTTAAATCGGGATGGGCAGGAGCGAAAACCTTAAAATCTGATAAAGCCCCCCTGTTAATCAGATCTTGGGTGGTTGTGCCGATGATGAGATGGTCCCACCTGCCTTTCTTGCCCATTCCTTTTTGCCACGGCGTAGCTGTCAGGCCGATGAATGGAACTGACTTCCATTCGGGTTGGTTCATCCACTTATCGTAAAGCTTGAACATGACATGGCACTCGTCAATGATGACCATGTCAGCCTTGGGTATAACTCGCCTTGCCAAGGTTTGAACAGAACAGACTTGGACGGGCATTGAATGGTCGGTTAGCTCATGAGCGCCCTGTATGACACCCACCTCATAGATGCCATTCTGCCTGAAACGCTCGACTGTCTGGTCGATCAGAGACAGGGCTGGGACGCAGAATAAGACCTTCTTGCCCTTCCTACGCGCCATGTTGACCAACTCAGCGGCTATAATCGTCTTTCCAGCGCCCGTAGGAGCTTGTATGACGGGCCTCTTAAACCCATTGGCTAGGGTAGCACGCAAATTGTCAATGGCTGCCTTCTGGTAGTCTCGTAATTGCACAGCTTGCATATATAGTGCTCTAATAGTCTAGTGTTGTGTATTATATTACCATTCTGGCTAGGATATATAACCAGTGTTGTAATAGGTTAATATACTGATAGTGTTGTGTCCGTTAAACGGACATAGGCTAAGTTCGTTAAACGGACTTAGGGGGAAGCTTGAGCGTAGAATAGAGCAGCGGGTTAAAATTTACGTTAAGGTTAAGGTGGTATTCGCTCGTCTGCCGTCTGGATTTGTTGTAGCGCACATTCCTGACAATCAGATCGTAATCCTCAAGCCTGTCCAGATTGGAATTGAGAGCACTGCGGCTCATGCCACAGTCAATGCACAATCGGTCTTGGGAAGGCCAGCAAATGCCAATTTCATTGGCGTAATTGGACAGCACAAGCAAAACCATTTTTTCGGAGCATTTAAGGGGCTGTTTTATAGCCCAAGCCATAGCCTGAAATGACATCGTGTCACCTATTGTTGGTATAGGGACTTGCAAATCAGACAAAATGTGGTATATGACACATCAAGTCCAACACGCAGGTGCCTATGCGGGTTGTATTAGAAGCCTCGTAAGGTTAGCGCCTTGCGGGGCTTCAATCTTTGTAATTTAGCTTATTTTGCCTCAGAAAGCAACTCAAGCGCCTTAAACGCGAACTTGGGTATCCGCGTGTCTCCAGATAACCAACGATACAATGTTCGCTCGTTGATTCCCAAAAACTCAGCAACTTGATAGCGTGGCTTCCCTATTTTTTCCAATATGACATACAGTCGGTCGTGATCTTTCATATAGTCCCCCGTTGTGACATAAAGGCAGTTATATGTGACTAATAGACATTTGTCAATATGTCATGAAAAATCAAGATCTTGTAGATTTATCATGAGCTTGCAAGTTTTTCTTAATTTTTAAGATTAAATTTCTGTTAGATTTTAACCATTTTAATGTTTCTAAAACAGCTTCCAAATTAGGTAAGGTTCTTGTGCGCTTATCAATCTCAGCACGCAGCTCGTCTTCATTGTCTGCATATCTGAACAAGTCTTCAATGGCTTTGATTTGATACTTACGGCCCTCTATGCCGCGCTCAATCTCTGCGATCTGCTCATCAATCGTGATTTTAGCCATTACACCCTGCCATGGAAGGTAGGTTTGCCATGCGTAGGAAAGCGACCATCGAATAAATACCAGCAGCAGTTATCCTTGCCAGTTGAGTCAGACTTAGCAATCCATTTGACACGGCCTATGGACACTATGGCATGGCAGAACTCAAGATATGTCGATGCTTGGCGAGTGTGCATCCAATCTGCGTCAAATAACATCCATGTTGGACGGAAGATCATGCAGCGGGCAATGATTTGGTGCATGGGTGTTCTGTCCCATGGCGGGTTTGTAATGATGAAGTCAGCTCCGTTAAGGTCATCCTCTTTCAGCCAACTGGCATCAAGCTGGGCGACCCTGTCATGCTGTGGTTCGACATCATAAGCTGCCACACACTTATGACCAGCTCTTTCCAAATGTTTGATTAGGGCTCCATCACCAGCGCAAGGTTCACAAAACCGCAAATTGGCTTTGAGGTGAGATAATAAAGGAACGACAGCCTCAACTGGCGTTGGATAAAAATCAAGTTTCTTTCTCTTGAACTCGCTTCTCTTGCCCATCGTCACCCCCCAAAGGCAATTCTTCAATAATAATCGTACAAGATGGACCACTTTCGACCCATTTTGCTTCAATCCAATGGCAAAGGTGGTCATCCTCAACCACTTTTGCTGACACCAAAATATCATTGACAGCTTTTTCCAAATTGCCAATGTCGCGCTTACGTTTATCTGGCCTAACTGCCAAAATGGTTAATTTATAGGGGGTAGAAAAAAACCGATGACGTGTTTGGGAAATAAGCTGCCACAGGGCCAGCTTTCTCCACTCGGTATAAACATTAGACCTATAGACTTTTCCCGCTTTCCCAGCTCTCCATAGGCGGTTCACTGATGGCGGGAACGGCAAGATCAGTTTGAGCATATCGTTTTTCTCTAACTCTCGACATCCTGTTATAGACGTCTGCTTCGGGTATGTCGAAAATATATGAAATCATGCTCGTGTCATAGCCACGGGAAAATAAGATCACAACATCATCATCGCCTATGACAATTTTTGTCATGCTATTCCTCAAAAATGTCAGGTCTCAATTCTGATTTTTTTATACCTGTTTCACGTGAAACCAAAGCCAGATATTTGATAGGTATTTGAGTCCATGCGGAGACAGCCGCGCGGCTAATGCCAAGCCTACGCGCTAACTCAGCAGCACTGCCAAAGTGCTGGAATACTCTGTAAAGAATGGGTGCTTTGTCTAGCCTCATGACATTCTTATCTATCAATTAAATTAACAAGTCAAGTACCCTATTGACAGACTGATTGCTAAATGCCATATTGACAGCATCCCATACAGGGGTTGGAGACTTAACTATGAAAATGTCTGAAACTATAACTGAACTTGCTAGTGCTTTATCAAAAGCCCAAGGGCAAATTGAAGACGCTACAAAAACAGGGCTCAATCCTGCTTTCCGTTCAAAATATGCTGATCTCGCAGCCGTTCGCGCTGTCATTCGTGAGCCATTGGCTATCAATGATCTTGCCATCATGCAATTCCCACGCGCTGCTTCCAATGGTGGTGTTGAGGTCGAAACTATGCTTGTTCATAAGACAGGCGAATATGTTTCTGAGACCCTGCAAATCCCACTCGCCAAACAAGACGCACATGGGTACGGCTCTGCCATCACCTATGCTCGCCGTTATGGTTTGATGAGCATCCTTGCTCTTGCCGCAGAAGATGATGACGGCAATGAGGCATCTGGCAAGGGAGGGGCCGCGCCAGCGCCAGCAAAGCCAGACCCTAAGAAAGCTGCCCCAATCATTGAAGAAGGCATCACTATCGCAGGTACAGGCTCAGAGGCATTGCGTGAATGGTATAAGGCGCTTCCCAAAGCCAAACGTGAGCTTCTGTCACAAGAGAACATTGCTGATTTAAAGAAAATCGCAGATGCAGTAGAAGCAAAGAAGGAAGGCTCAAATGGCTAAATTACCATATAACGCTCGTGTTGAACAAATACGTCAAGCACGTAAAGAAAAGAATTGGACCCAAGCACAAATGGGTTTGATCTCAGGATTCTCAAAATCATTCATCGGAAATATTGAATCATATCAAGTTGAATTAACCGAAAAAGCTTATGAAAAAATTGTCAAAGCTTTGAGAATCCCACGCATTGTCCTTATTAAAGAAAAAGCTCAAACACCACCAAAACCACCCGTTACTCCAGCTTTGCCACCACATCCATTGCTTGAGAAACCTGTAACTAAAAAAATTGAAGAAGATCGGATGAAAGAAACTCTCATCAAATCATATTCAGGATATGCGATGATGGGTTTGCTTATCAATGGTCGATACACAGATGGAAATGATTTAACAGAAGCAGCACTACAACTAGCGAAAACTATGACAGAGAAAGTACTGAACGATGGAACAGAGAAGTGAAGAATGGTTTAATGCTCGCCTTGGTAAGGTTACAGCATCTCGCGTTGCGGATGTCGTAGCGAAAACCAAAAGCGGATATTCAACAAGTCGTGCTAACTACATGGCTGAATTAGTTTGCGAGCGTCTGACTGGTGTTAAGGGGGACTCTTATCAGAACGCTGCAATGGTGTGGGGGATAAATACCGAGCCAGAGGCCCGATCTGTCTATCAGGCAGACACTGGGAATTTGGTAAAGGAGGTCGGATTTATTCCCCACCCAACAATCAATGGCGCTGGAGCAAGTCCAGATGGCTTGATTGATGACGATGGGCTTATTGAAATCAAATGCCCTAACACTGCCACGCATATTGAAACATTGTTGGGTAATAACCTATCCAACAAATATAACATTCAAATGCAATGGCAGATGTCATGCACAGGTCGTCAATGGTGTGACTTTGTATCTTATGATCCACGCATGCCTGAAAACATGCGCTTTTTCAAAAAACGTGTTGAGCGTGATGAATCAATGATTGCGGAGCTTGAAAAAGAAGTTACACTATTCCTGACAGAATTATCTGAAATAGTAGATAAATTAAAAACGCAATACGGAGAATAACTATGGCTTATGAACAACGAGATATGTCTGGTACTGCATTTAAAAATAGACGTGCAGATAAACCAAATTCAGCGCATTTAACTGGCTCTGCTATGATAGATGGTAAAGAATACTGGGTTAACACATGGGTTAGATCAGATAAAAATGGGGATGATTGGCACAGTTATTCATTCAAACCAAAGTTGCCAAAAGCTCAAAGTGAAACACAGCAAGAAAGTGTGCCAGCTCCAGAATTAGACGACCCTATTCCATTTTAAGGATTTGTCATGACAGAAGATATGCCATTATCAGAACAATATCGCATCGTTGCAAAGTCTTGGGTTGATGCTGATGCAGCGGCGTCTCTTCTTGAAGAAACCAAGTCCAGCGTCTTGTCACGCATGATGCTGAACCAAGGTGACATGCCAGTAAGCAGAGCTGAAATGAACGTCAAAGCGTCTGAAGATTGGCGTGATTTTGTGACAAAAATGGTAGAAGCAAGAGAAAAAGCTACTCTTTTAAAAGTAAAACTTGAATACATAAGGATGAAATTTCACGAGTGGCAATCACATGAAGCAACAAAACGTGCGGAGATGAAATTATGATTGAAGATGAAAAAGGAATGAAGAACGCATTGGCTAAAGTAGTCAAAGAAAGTTGCACAGTTATTTGTTCTGATGAAGTTGGTAAATTAGCTGATGAAGTTAAAACTGTTTTAGATCAAAATAGTGTTGGTATTGCTTTAGCGGCATTATCAAGAGCAACTATTGATGTTATTATGTCAGCCGAAGAAACTAAAGAAATTTCCATAACTCACGTACAAATTATGTGTATATGTATGGAATTTTTCCTAACTTCTTTTTATGAAAACAAAGATAAAGAAAAAGAAGAAGAAAATAAGTACACAATCCAATGAAACGAGTACGCATTACAGCAAAAATGAGGGCTGATATTTTTATGCGGCATGGTGGCATCTGTCACATGTGCCAATTAAAAGTAATTCCTGGCCAAGAATGGGACGTGTCACATGAGATTCCTCTGGAAGCTGGCGGTAAGGACGATATTTCTAATTGGCTTGTGGCACATCGCAAATGCCATAGGACTCATACAGCCACTGTTGACATGCCACTCATAGCCAAAGTAAAGCGTATTCATCAAAAACATGTTGGGGCTAAAAAGACCAAATCCCCAATGTTTGGAGGTCGCAATTCCAAGTATAAAAAGAAGCTGGATGGGACTGTTGTGTTAAGAGAAAAATGAGGATGATATGCGATTTCTAGTTACGTTAAATATGCCAAGTGTAAAAGGTTTATTAGTTCACCAACTGACAGTAGATTATGAAGTATCATCATGTCTTGAATTTCGTGACGTGCTAAATGATAACGATTTTATTCTATGTCATCAACACTACAGAAAGGAGTATCCAAATGGAGAAGTAAAATGGGAAGATAGAGGTGAAATTATCTTGAACACATCACAAATAGGTAAAGTGCAAAAATTTATAGAATATGAAAAGGACTATAACTATGACGAACCATATCAACATACTGACTACCGCCGCCAGTACTCTCAACCAACGCGGAAACCTTTACGGCCCTATTGAAACATGCTTTGACAGGGCAGCTCAACTCGCCACAATCATGATTGATAAGGACATAACCCCTTATGATGTCACGATGATTTTGCATTGTCTCAAAATGGCTCGGCTTCAAACGACCCGCAATCTAGACGACAACTATGTAGATGGTATAAACTATCTTGCTTTTGCAGCTCAGTTTGCAGGGGCGCAGTATCCACAACAAACACAAGTAGAGGACGACATAGCTGCCATGGCAAGGCGGTTTGCTCCAGTCAAAAAGGAGATCGCAAGTGAAGAAGTTCCTAACACTTCTGGTGTTAACAATGGTGGGGCTAACAACCCTTAACTTTAATTACACCATAGCGGATGAAGATAGCGCGGCTGACTTTTTTCGCAAAGACAAGGAATACTGGTCAAAGGGCTTAAAAGCTCCAGAGAAAATGGAAAATGTTGGATTTACAGCTTCCATCTTTTCTCCAGAAGTTCCTATGACAAGCGAACAAAAGGTAGTCAGAAAAATCATTGCTGATCGTGTCAGAGAGAATATGGGTTTAGAATACGTTAACCCTGCTCTTAAAATTGCAAGACTTGAATCAAGTTTCAACTGTTTTGCTATTGGCCCGAAAACACATTTGGGGCATGCTGCTGGTGTGTTCCAAATCATGCCTAAGTCGGCATCGGCAATGGGTTATGATTACAACCGCATCAAACGCGATTGTTCCTATGGAATAGACGCTGGTATCAAGCACATGCAAATTTGCTTGGAATCAAATAAAGGACACATGACAGCTAATCAATTATCAGCATGTCACGTAGCTGGTCCATTAGGCTGGAACAAAAAGCTTCGCAAGCGTGCCGAGCTTTACAAGAAAAAATATATACGATTGGCATATCGTATGAAGACATGAAGGTGGCGGGGAAACCCGCCATCCCACACATAGGAAAATTAACATGACAGAACTAACAGCTTACGAAAAACAACTTATAAGACTTTGGAAAAATGGTTTATCAGGCTCTCAAATAGCTGCTGAAGTTAATAAAACGCGCAATGCCGTTATGGGCAAGTTAATGCGGTTAAGGCAAAAGGGCTATCTGGATTATAAATCACAAGAGAAGCGTTTTGCTCGCATACAAGATGAAGTGATTGTCAGAGAGCGCCGCCGTCTCCAGCACGATCAAAATCTATTAAAAGAGAGGATGAAAAAACTTAGAGAAGAAGCTATAAAATACATTGAAGAGAAAAAAAAATCCAAGCCAAAAGGAGTAGGGTTTTTTAACCTTACACATAGAACATGTAAGTATGCTTTCAATGAAGGCCGATTTGATGAGCTTATTTTCTGTGGCAAAGAACCACATGGACACGGCATTTATTGCTTAGATCATAAGAAACTATGTTACATACCATCTAGAAAACGTGGCGAGAAAAAAGATGTCAATTATCCAACAGGGCAATAATGTTTTAGTAACACTATCATTGGCTGAAATGTTAAGCGCATCAAATGTCGGTGTCATACGTAGGTATGAGTCTTGGAAAAACAAAAATAAATCCAAACACGGATTGTCCATTGAAGACTCTGGCTGCGGCATACAGGTCGAAGGTGCGCTTGGCGAGCTTGCCGTTGCCAAAGCTATTAACCGATATTGGGATATGTCGGTTAATACATTTAAACAGGCTGACATAGGCAACAACATCCAAGTCAGGACAAGATTAAGACATTCATACGATTTGATTATTAGGGATGACGACAACCCAAATCATGTGTTTGTGCTTGTGACGGGCATAGGTCCCGAATATATCATCCGTGGCTGGTGCTATGGTCATGAAGGCATGAAGAAAGAATACCTTGCCAACCATGGCGGATATTATGAAGCCTATTTCGTACCACAAGATAAACTTAGACCATTCAAACCAAAGGAAAGAGATCATGTTACAGATCAACCCTCCTCTGCCGATGAAAACCCCAAAGGGTAAAGGACTTGCCCATTTTGTGATTGATTACGGGCCAGAGCATGATCTGGTGTGGGTCGTCTTTCAACAAAGCGGCGAAGTCTGGTGTTGGAGAAATGGTGACATACGAGCAGATGAGAACATAACCTATGGGCGAAAAAATGCCGTTTCAAATTGACCTTATCATATCTTTGGTTACTTCGTTTGTCGCCTTCATCATTATGATGGTCGCTGCGTACATTGTCTTTGCATTTTGCTATTGGATGAGCATATGGATCAAATTTTAGATTTCATTATTTTCATGACAATATTCGTTGTTATGTCATATGTGGCAGTGTTCTGTTATTATCTGGTAACTGGTTTTTACACCCACTTATTTAATAGATAAAAACTGGCTCATGCAATAACGACCAAATCCCGAAAACTTTGGCGTGTCTTTTGGCATGACGATTGGGGATACTTGGTGCTTTAGGATAGACGGAAACATAATAACCATATTGTTCTTGACCTCATAGGTTGTGTCAAACTCGGTAAATGTAATGTTCCCGCCTTCAAACCTTTTTGGTTCCCTAAAAAAATATGTGACAGCCGTAATCACAGCAAGATCTGAATGAGCCTTGTAATAATCGCTGGACTCGTAATAACTGATAAGCGTGTGATCTGAGTTGCAATTAAAGATGTTGCCATTCAGATAATGCGTGTCAGCAAATGCTTGCATGACAGGAAGCCTAAATAATTTTCTGTTGACTGAAAGTATGTTCGAAAACCTGCGATCCGTATATACCTCGTCGATGAACAGGCCCTTATTCTGTTTCATCATATTATCTGGCTGCCCTGTTTGAGCAGGAGGATTTAATTTGAGTGGCTGGCACAAGAAATCAAGTTCTTTCCAAATCATATTCAGTTCATTGTCATCGTAAAAATCTTCAATAACAACATGAGGAAATGGTTCTTTGATTGATATGATATTCATTAAATTAATTCCTTCAGCTTAAATGCAACTGTGACACGTAGTTCTGGACAATGGCGCGTTGGCTCACATCCGTAATGCAGCATATTACTTGGAAACAAAATGCCTGTATTTCGTACTGGCATGACATTTGAGACCGATCCATTGTCATTGATTAAAACAGTATTGCCTCCCCAATTTACGTCCCATGTTGGGTTCACATAATAAACGAAAGTGCTGTAGAGTTCGGGAGCGTAATCTGTCATGACATCTCGATGGACAGAGCCAGGTTGTCCATAGGTTTGCCCGTTGGCATATACACGATCAATTTCAAATTTTTTACCCGCCAAAGTTTCTATGACATGCAAAAATTTATCAGTAAAAAAGGAATCGTGAGATAAATCCATAAGCCAAAATTTAAATTGAGATTCTTCATTGCTGTAACCTTTAAAACGCCAAATGTTTCCATGCAGCGTTTTATTGACAACATATTCATAGTCCTCAAAACTGAGGACTTCAGTAAAATACTCCATATAGCTTCCCCTTTAGCTATGAAGTCGGTCCTAATACATTACCACCGATGCTACCTTGCACATAACTTATACCAGATATAGCGTTCCCTGTCCCGTAAGAACCAGCTTGTCCTAATGAACCACCCGCTTGTCCATACGCGGCACCATAATAAGATGAGCCTCCCGCGCCACCGCTTGTTAGGCTACCATTCTGTCCCGCTGAAGCACCCCAAAATGTATATCCATTTGGGGCACCTGTTCCAGAGACATAACCTGCGCCACCACCGCCGCCACCACCACCTGCTGCTTGAATTTTTGATGATTGCGATTGCCCACCTTGGCCAACACCAGTTCCATATCCACCACCGCCACCAGAACCGCCAGAACCAATTGTATTTGAGTTGTTAATGGATAAAAATGAAGTTTGTCCTTGCACTAATAATGCTGGACCTCCAGTTGTGCCGGGGGAACCATTGTTAACACCAAAACCACCATTGACACCATTACCGCCAGAACCGCCATTACCGCCAATTCCGACAATATAACCAGCGTTTTGTAGGTTAAATATGTCACCATTTGTGCCTTGGATTGTCATTGCGTATGAACCAGCACTTGTTGATCCAACAACGCCGCTGCTACCAATGTTAATGACACCATATGTCTGGCCAGGTGCATAGTGCCCAGCAGATGACATGTAAGTTGTGACATTTACGTTGGTAACAGTACCATTGGTTTGATAAGTGCCATAAGCATGCCCGCGCAGAGCACCAAGGTTGATGTACGTGCCAGATGATGTTTGGATGCCTGTGTTCCCAGCCGCTGCAACATTACGTGTCAAAGCATCATTCAAACTGATGGTTGTTCCAGCAGAATTGCCGAACTCCGTGTTTAAATTTGCAAAGCTAATTGCACCAGTTGAGGGGAGTGTCATTATTTACTCTCCAAAGCATCCACTTTAGCTGAAAGCTCTTTTACCGCTTCGATAAGAACACCGACAAGGTTTCCATAAGCCACAGATAAAAGTCCGCCATTATCCTGCACGACTTCAGGAATGACTTCTTTAACCTCTTGAGCGATGACACCAATGCTAGGCTCATTTGTGTTAGCATTGACATAAGATACACCGCGTAGCTTTCGAACTTTATCCAAAGCATCTTCAATTGTTTTAATGTCATTTTTTAACCTTTGGTCAGAATAAGCAGTTACGTTACCAGTTGCCGTAAAATTACCGCTTGCATCAATAACAGCAAGATTGGATGCCGAAAGATTTTGGAAAGCATATGATACAGCAGCCAATGTCATAGCACCAGATGAAGCTGTAATTGTACCATATGTGTTGTAATTAACTGTTGGCGTGCTGATAGTCCCGCTGACAGATAGATTACCTGTGATGTTATTGACGTTCACAGCAGGATAGACACCATAAGTAGCTGGCGAGATATTCGTGTCACAGAATACAATTGTGCGAGTTCCAGCAGGAACGCTAACAGTAGGTCCACCACCTGCATAAGCAATAATGACGTTATGGCCTCCTGTCGTTCCATTATAGACAATCCACTGACCACCGACACCAGAAGGTATTGTGTATGTCACGTCACCAGTAATTGAACCCGTCACGTCAATTCCTAATGACAGATATTGAGTTGTCGTAAGTGTCGCCGATCCAGATGTAGCGTTTAGATATGTCACGCCACCAAATGCTTGGTCGATATTGGTTGAGTTATTGTTAACAGGCACGTTCCAAGTGTTAACATCAGCCCCGTTCGGTGGCTGCTCAAGATTTTTATTCGCCGTAAATGTGGACATTGCTAATCCCCAGTTCTTTGGTTAGCTATTTCTAAAGCATGAGCGATGTGATTGTCATCAGCATTAAGTAGAGGCTCTGTGGTGTTGTTGACATTACGTTTGGCACGCTCA
>Ga0316227_1002036_pt1 | contig 19197 bp, 16 predicted proteins | sample TBH18019metaG_FD_206012 | JGI IMG/M metagenome (GOLD analysis project Ga0316227, IMG submission 206012) | Freshwater microbial communities from Trout Bog Lake, Wisconsin, USA - TBH18019 | ecosystem: Environmental > Aquatic > Freshwater > Lake > Hypolimnion/Profundal zone | place: USA: Wisconsin... | reverse complement strand
AGTGGCAAGCATGCGCGACAGACCGGTTGGGAGCGGTCAGGCTGACGGAGACGGGCTGGCGGCAATGCGGGCGCGGACCAAGGCGATGTTTCGCTCGACGGCCTCGAGGTACACGTTGCGGCCGCCCGGGTAGGGGCGGGCGAGGAAGCGATAGACCGATTGCAGCTGGGTCTCGAGCTTGGGCCGGATGAACTTGGTCCAGAAGTCCGGGGTTTTCCGCGTCAGGTCCTCCTGGGATTTGAACAGGCGCCGGGCGGGAGTCATGCCGAGAAAGTCATCCGACTCCAGAAACTCGCCGTAGAGCACGCCGAGTTTGTCGGGATAATCGGGTGCGGCCATCTGGCCGAGGTAATCGGCGGTCGCCATGGCGCAGCCGATGAACAGCTCGACGGAATTCTGGAAATTAAGCCGGCCGATCTCGTTGGTGGGTCCGGTGCAGTTGATCGCGCTGAGCACGCCGGCGACCTCCTGTTCACGGGTGCCGATGGTCGGCAGGTAGCTGGCGGCGAAGGCACAACTGCGCAGCACATGGGTCAGGGTGTACTTGGCGCCGGTGCCACCCTGGTCGGAACGGATCTTGAGGTAGCCCGTGTCGTGCAGGAGCGCGGTCACGATCGCCAGTTCGAACTGGCGGGACGTGAGCGGCGCAATCTCGCCGGAGTGCTGGGCGCCCTGCAGGAGAAAGCTCAGGCAGACGGTGGCCTGGAGCGTGTGCTCGAGGTTATGGTAACCGAGGTCAATCGCCTGGTAATCGGGGTGCCGGCCGTTGTAGAGCGCCTCGATGTCCGCAAACGCGCGGTCGATCAGCGTGATTTCCGCCGCCGGAAACAACGGATGAAAAATCCCCCGCACCAGGGCGGCGACTTCGGCGGGATTCTTGGTATCGACAGAGTGGAACATGGCGGCGAAGACAACGGGGTGGATGTCTCCGTAGGCGCATCCGGGCTGCGGCGGTGGTCGGATTAAGAATTTGCCCATTTGTCCCGCAAGACCAAAACTAGGGGAAACTACTCAAACGATGATCCTTGGCGTTACAGGCGGAATGGGCTGCGGCAAGTCGACCGTGGCGGCGTTGTTTGCCCGCGCGGGGTTTCAGCGGATGGATTCGGATGCACTGATCCGCGAGCAGGTGCTGACGCTTCCGGCGATCAAGGATCAGCTCAGGCAGCGCTATGGTGCGGGGGTGGTGGGTTCGGACGGCGACGTTGATCGCGCGCTGCTGGCGCAGCGGGTGTTCGCGAACGAGAGCGAGCTGCGGTGGTTGGAGGAGCTGACGCACCCGCCTTTGTTCCGGATCTGGCGCCAGGCATTTGCCGCGGCGCCGGGCACGGCCTGGGTGGTGGAGGTGCCGCTGCTGTTTGAGAAGAATCTGGAGAATTGGTTTGATTTCACGGTGTGCGTCGCGTGTTCTCCAGCCCAGCAATTAGCCCGACTGGAGCAGCGTGGCCTACCGCACGCGCTCGCCGAGCAGCGAATCTCCAAGCAACTGCCCCTGACGCGTAAGATTGAGCTGGCCGATTTTGTCTTGTGGAACGAAGGCACCGCCCAATTCCTTCAAGATCAAGTTGATCATCTCATCCCTGCGCTGACGGTCGCGCGCTGAGAGTTTCGCGGCAGCTTCGCTTCCGGCCGCGGTCAACGACTCCCTTATTTCCTGCAGACCTGATATGGACCTACCCCCGAAAAACGAGGACGCCGCCGCCGGTGCCTCCCGCACTGATGCCGAGGCCGATGCGCCCAAGAAAACCACGCGCCGGGTGAGCCGCGCTCCCCGCGGTCCCAAGGCGGCGTCGAAGGCCAAGGCCGGGGCGGCTGTCGAGATTGCCGCCACTCCGGAGCCGGTGGCCGCTCCCGCCACGGCGCCGGAATGGCGGGAACCGCCGCCGCCATTGCCGCCCGAGCCAGCTCCGGTGCAAGCGACGCAGCCAGAGACGTCCCACCAGGATGGCCCGCCGGACAACCAAGGCGGCGGCCAGGGCGCGCCCCAGAGTGGGGGCCAGAACGAATGGCAGGACCGCGGCGATCGCGGATTTTGGAAACGCAACAAGCGCAAGCGTGGCCGGCATGGCGGCGGTGGCGGTCACTGGCAGCCAAGCGGAGCAGGCGGCGGCGGCGGTGGCCAGCCCTACCTGCCGCAGCATCCGCCCCAACCACCGCCCCCGAGCCAGGCGCCGGTTTACGGCGACCTGCCGGATCCGGCGAAATTCAACGACCTCGCGGCGCTGAGTGCCTTGGCGAAAGAGATTTCCTCGTCCAAGGACGATCCGGTTTACCTGGATGAACTTTATGCGCTGACGCTCGCCGAGCTGACCGCATTTGCGCGGAAATACGGCGTTGAGTTCGAAGGAGCCCCGAACCGGAAGCAGCTCCTGGCCCGGGTCCTGGCCCTTGCGGCGGAGAGCAAGCGGGCGATTTACGACCGCGGCTATATCGATGTCACGGATCGCGGCTCGTTCATCGTGCACGCGGATGTGAACTACCGGCTCTACCCGGACGATGCCTACCTGCCCGAGAGCCTGGTCCGGCTCTACGGCCTCAAGCGTGGGCACAGCGTCGAGGTGCTGGTCCAGGCCCCGCAGGCGGGCGAGCGCTGCCCGTCCGTGGTGCGCGTGGACAAGGTCATGGGCGGCGACCCGGAGGAGATCTCGAAGGTCACGCCGTTCGAGGAACTCGTCCCGTATTACCCGCTCAAGCGCATCCTGCTGGAGGCGCCGGAGGTGCAGAAGGATGTTTCCATGCGCGCCGTGGATATTCTCACGCCGATCGGCTTCGGCCAGCGCGGCCTGATCGTCGCGCCGCCGCGCACCGGCAAGACCGTCCTGCTGCAGAACATCGCCAACTCGGTCACGGAAAACAGCCCGCAGGCGAAGCTGATCCTCCTGCTCATTGATGAGCGGCCCGAGGAAGTGACGGATTTCCGCCGGCACACCAAAGGCGAAGTGGTATCGTCGACCTTTGACGAAACTCCCGAGAGCCACGTGCACTGCGCGGAGATGGTCATCGAGAAGGCGCGCCGGCTGGTTGAACAGGGAGAGCATGTCATCATCCTGCTCGATTCCATCACGCGTCTCGCCCGGGCCTACAACGCGCTCACCGGCAACCAGGGCAAAACGATGTCCGGCGGCCTCGAATCCAACGCGCTGCAAAAGCCGAAGCGCTTCTTCGGCTCGGCCCGCAACATCGAGGGCGGAGGCAGCCTCACGATCATCGCCAGCGCCCTGATCGACACCGGCAGCCGCATGGATGAAATCATCTTCGAGGAATTCAAGGGCACGGGGAACAGCGAGCTGCACCTCGACCGCGGACTCGTCGAACGCCGGATTTTCCCGGCGATCAACATCGACCGCTCGGGCACCCGCAAGGAGGAGCTGATCTACCATCCCGACGAACTGCAGCGCATCCATGGGCTGCGCCGGGCGATGCAGGGCCTCGGGCCGATCGAGTCGATGGAGATGCTGATCACCCGGCTGAAGAAGACCAAGTCCAACGCCGAATTTCTCATGAGCCTCAACCGGTAACCTCCTGATGCGATGATCCTGGCAGACGACTTCGTGCTGCAGCGGGCGCTTGACCAAGGGTGGTTGAGCCATGCGCAGTGCAAGTCGGCGCAGGATGCGATGGCCTTGCAGGAGGGCGGTCCGTCGGCGGCGTCCCGTCTGATCGGCACATTGGTGGCCGACGGAGTGCTCACGGCCTGGCAAGTGACCCGCCTGTGGGCGGAGGAATTCGGCCTTAGAACCGCGGACTTGGCCGCGGTTTGCGTGACGGAGGAAGTCCGCGCCCTGGTCCCGAGGGAATGGGCGGAACGGCACCGGTTGCTCCCGCTTTGGCGGACGGATGGAGGACTGTGTGTGGCGGTCTGTGATCCGCGCGAAACGGACGGAGTGGACCATCTCGGCCACATGCTGGGGTGCACGATCGAGACCATGATTGCGCCCGAGGAAGAGCTCAGCCGCGCGATCAGTCGCTGCTACGCGGGGACGGGGTCGGTAGGAAGCGAAACCGCCCAGCCCGAGACCGATGGGGAAGCGGACCCGGACGCCGCGGTCACAGGTGGAGTGATGGCGGCGGGCTCCGAATCCGGGGATGACGCACCGATCATTAAGTGCGTCCACGATCTCATGCTCGATGCGATTGCCCGACGGGCCTCGGACATTCACCTGGAGCCGCTGGAAAAACGGTTCCGGGTCCGGTACCGGATCGACGGAGTCTTGGTGGAGCAGCCCGGCCCGCCGAAACGGCTGGAGCTTCCCGTGATCTCGCGGATCAAGATCATGGCGAACATGAGCATAGCGGAGAAGCGCCTGCCCCAGGACGGACGCATCCAGGTGCCGCTGGCCGGCCGGTCGCTCGACCTGCGGGTTTCATCGCTGCCGACGGCGCACGGAGAGAGCATGGTCATGCGCATCCTTGACCAACGGAACCTGCAGCCCGGCCTGGCGGAACTTGGCTTCGCGGCGGATGATGAGGGACGCGTGAGGCAGCTCGTCACGCTGCCGGATGGAATCATCCTCGTGACCGGTCCCACCGGATCGGGCAAGACGACGACGCTGTACGGCTGCCTGCATCACTTGAACCATTCCGGCCGGAAGATCATCACGGTGGAGGATCCGGTCGAGTATCAGCTGAGTGGAATCAACCAGGTCCCCGTCCGCCACGAGATCGGGATGACTTTCGGCACGGCATTGCGGGCGATGCTCCGGCAGGCGCCGAATATTGTCATGGTGGGTGAAATCCGGGACCGGGAGACGGCGGAAATCGCCATCAATGCCTCGCTGACGGGCCACATGGTCTTCAGCACGCTGCACACCAACGACGCCCCGGGGGCGATCACGCGGCTGGCCGACATCGGGGTGAAGCCGTTCCTGGTGGCGGCGTCGCTGCGGGCGGTGGTGGCGCAACGGCTGGTCAGGAAAGTCTGCCCGCAGTGCCAGCAGCCCTACGTGCCTTCGGCGGTGGAACTGCGGGCATTGGGACTCCGGCCTGAAGCGGGCATAACCTTCCGGCGGGGGACAGGCTGCGGCGCCTGCAGTGGCAGCGGATACCTCGGCCGGATCGGCCTGTTCGAAATTTTTGTGATAAACGAGGAAATCCGGCAAATGATCCACGAAAAGGCCGGGGTGGCCCAGCTGCGGGCCAAAGCCCGGGAGCTGGGCATGCGCACGCTGCGCGAGGACGGTGCTCGCAAAGTCATCGCTGGTTTGACCACGATGGAGGAAGTCGTCTCTATCACGCTGGGCGACGCCAGCCCTTCCAACCTCCCGCATCCACCATGAGCTACGAAATGAACGAGCTGCTCGAACTGGTCGTCGAGCAAAACGCCTCCGACCTCCACCTGCAGGTCGCGCAGCCGCCCACGCTCCGGCTCAGCGGCAGCATGACCCCGATCGACGGCCCGGCGCTCACCCCGGCGGACACCGAGAAGCTGATGCAGTCCATCACGCCCGACGCCCACATCAGCAACGTGAAGCTCAATGGCGGCGCCGACTTTGGTTTCGCCTTCGGCGAGAAGGCGCGCTTCCGCGTCTCGGTGCTGCGCGCCAAGGGCAACTACGGCCTGGTCCTCCGCCAGATTCCCTACAAGATGTTCGGGCTGCGCGACATTGGCCTGCCCGACAAAATCCGCGAGCTGCTCTACCGGCCGCGCGGCCTGATCCTCGTCACGGGTCCCACGGGCTCGGGCAAGTCCACGACGCTCGCGTCGATGGTGAACTACACGTCAGCCGGAAGGAACTGACGGTGTTTACCCGGCAATTGGCGACGCTGGTGAATGCGGGCATGCCGCTGATGCGAAGCCTGGAGGTGCTCGGACGGCAGGAGCGGAATGCGACGTTCCGACGGATCCTGGGGCAGTTGGGCGGAACGATCGGGTCGGGCGGAACCCTGTCGGACGGACTGCAGCAGCACGCCCGGATTTTCGATCCGCTGTATCGCAACATGGTAAAGTCCGGTGAGGCGGGCGGTGCCCTGGGGCCGGTGCTCGAGCGACTGGCCGGGTTCATGGAGAAATCCGACCGGCTGAAGAGCCGCGTGCAGACGGCGATGATCTACCCGGTGATCATCATGGCCGTGGCGGGCACGATAGTTTCGGTGCTGATGGTTTTTGTGGTGCCGAAGTTTGAGCAGATTTTCAGCGGCCTGCTCAGGGGCCAGCCGCTGCCCCGGCTGACGCGGACGCTGCTGGATGCGAGCAAGCTGGTGAGCGGGCACCTCGGGATGACGCTGGGCGCGTGCATCCTTGGGTGGACGGCATTTCAACTGCTCCGGCGGACGCGTTGGGGCATCCGTAGCATCGACTGGCTGTTCATCAGGCTGCCGGTGCTGGGTGAACTCGTGCTCAAATCGGCGGTCGCCCGCTTTGCCCGCACGCTGGGTTCCCTGCTCGCCAGCGGGGTGCCGATGCTCGAGGCCCTCGCGATCGGCCGGGATACGAGTGGAAATGTCCACATCGCCGCAGCGGTCGATCACGTCCGCGACCAGATCAAGCAGGGAGCCGGCATGGCCGGGCCGCTGGAGGAGACCGGGATCTTCCCGGGAATGGTCACCGGAATGATCCAGGTAGGCGAGGAAACGGGAGCCCTGGCGGGGATGCTTGGGCGCATCGCGGACACCTATGATGAGGAAGTCGACAACGCGGTGGCCGGGCTGACGTCAGTCATCGAGCCCATCATGATCGTGGTCATGGCCCTGGTGGTCGGAGTGATCGTGATCGCGCTGTTCCTGCCCATCGTGGGCATCATCCAACATCTGCAATAGACCAGAGATTCGGAGAACCGCGGAGCCTCCGCGAGGGCAGGCGGCCGGGCGGGGTGGGGCTTCCCGCCCTACACTTTTTTGGGCGGACGGGTCAGTAGCTGGGAGCTGAGGCCCGGCAGGCGTTCGGAGAATTCCTCACCGTCGGCGGCCTGGCGGAGGGCGCGCTGGACCATGCCCATCTTGGCGTCGAGGTTGTCGATCATGGAAACGAAGACGGCCTCGGGCGTGGCGGCGTAAACGGCGGCGCCCCACTCGGGTTCGCCCTGATGGCTGAGCACGATGTGCTCGAGGCGCTCAAGCAGTTCCTCGTCGAGCTTCACCTTCTTGCCGGCCTTCCGCACCAGCTGGTAACCGAGGACGACGTGGCCCTGCAGGATGCCGCGGCGGCTGCGCTTGGTGGCGAGGGTGCCCTCGTATTCGATGGTCTTGCCGGTGTCGTGGAGCAGGATGCCGGCCAGCGCGAGATCGGCATCCACCTCGGGATAAAGCGGCAGCAGCGCCCGGCAGACCCGGGCCATGTGCACGGTGTGCTCCAGGAGACCGTGGCGGTAGGCGTGGTGCATGGAGACCGCGGCGGGCGTCCAGCGGAAGAGCTCGCCGATCTCGTCGAAGACGGCGCGCGTCGTGGCCTTCAGCTCGGCATGGGCAATGCTGTCGATGAAGCCGTTGAACTCCGCCCAGAGTGCATCGGCGTTTTCCGGGGCCAGCTCGACCAGATTGTCGAGCAGGCCAGGCGCACCGAGGTCGGCTTCCGAAAGGACGGTGATCCGGCCGAGCTTGGGCGAGAGCCGCCCCTGATAGTAGTCGACCTTGCCCTCGACCCGGACGACCGAGCCTTCCCCGGCGGTCTTGAGCAGTTCGAAGGCGGGGTTGTCGCTGAAGATCGTGCAGCCGAACGAACCGGTGCGGTCGCCGAGATCGGCGCTGAAAAAGGGGTTGCCGTTGGAGGCGGTCTTGGACGCGAGCTTGCGGACGACGAGGAGGCTGGCGAAGGGCTGGCCGCTGGCGCCGTCGAGCGCCTTCAGGTCGCGGACGGAGGAAAGGGGGAGGGAGGCTTCGGGCATGGGTGGTGGGCGATGCGGCCATTCAGGCCGCGGTTCCGGCGGTTGTCAGGTCAAGAGTGAGAACGGCACCAAAGGACAGGGCCAGATGAGGTAGCCGGTGAGGCTGGCAGACGTAGCGCAGGCTTCCAGCCTGCTTCGGCCACGGATGCAGGCAGGATGCCTGCGCTACTCCCGACTCAGGGCTGATAGTATTTTTCCCGGGCGCGAACCTGAACGATCCGTTTTTCGGGAAGGATGCAGGCGGTGAGGCTGCCGCCCATGACACAGCTGGTGTCGATCCCGAGCGACCATTTCAAGCGGGATACCTCGGGCCGGGGTGTATGCCCGTAGATGACAAATGGCGGGCCACTCCAGAGTTCCGACCAGTGCGGCGCTCCGGGATCCTCGGAGCGCTTGCGAGGCGAGCCGTCCCGGGCGACGACCTGGATACGCGTGACGATCCGGGCGGGCTGGCGGCGCCAGGGCTGACCGGGCAAAAATCCGCCGTGCACCAGCACGATGCCGTGCGCCGCGTCGTGAAACGTCAGCGGCATGGCGCTCATGTAGGCCCAATCCTTGTGGTTGAGCTGCTTCAAGGTCTCGTAATCCGTCTTCTTCAGGTGCGTAGGGTCGCCGGTCTTGCGATAGTTGAGCAACCTCAGCTCATGGTTGCCGAGCAGCGAGAGCGTCGCATGCTCGCGCGCCAGGGCGATGACCTTGGCGCTGTCCGGGCCGCGATTGACCAGGTCGCCCAGCAGCATCAGGCGGTCATGCTTGTCCAGGTCGAGTTTCCCCAGCAGGTCCTCGAATTCGCGGTGGCAGCCGTGGATGTCACCGATGGCGATGAGGCGGCCTTTCATCGCGGCGGGAGAATTTGACTAGCGTTCATTTTGGCGGGGGCTAGACACAAGGCTTCACCATGGAACTGACCCTGCACCCGCTCGCCAAGACCTGCCACGCTTCCGGCCATGCCTTCGCCGAGGGGGACCGGGTGGTCTGCCATCTGGTGCGGGAAGTCACCGGCGAAATCGGCCGCCGGGACGTCCTTGCGGCCGAGGACGCGGCCTATGCCAAGCCCGGCCCGGTGCTCTGCAGCTGGACGGTGAGCTACAAGCCGAGGCACGGTGAGGAGAATGCCGGGCGGGCGCTCAAGCTGACCGCGGAAAACCTGTTCGTGACCCTGGGGGATCCCGCGGCCGAGCCGAACCCGGCCAACACGCCGTTGCTGCAGTTTCTGGGGCTGATGCTGGAGCGGAAGAAGCTGCTGCGCCCGCGCGGGCTCACGCCGGATGGAGAACGGCAGATTTACGAGCACGCGAAGACGCACCAGCTCTACGAAATCCCGGTGGGAAACCTGGACGAGGCCTTCTTCATCCGGATCCAAGGCCAGCTGGACCTGCTGATGGGTCCGCCGAAGGCCGCGGCGGAGACGGTGGCCAGCGGGGTGTGATCGGATTGTCGTCATTTGCGGTCAGTCCACCGCCTCGGCGGGTGCGGCTGCCCGGAGCCGGGCCGAGGCCATGAAGTAGCGCTGGGCGGAGAAGGACGGCTCGCCGGGCGGACGGACAGGCGGCGCAAAGGTGCCGTCCGGTCGCAGTTCCTGGGCATCCTCATTGTCCCGCAACTCGGCCGGCAGGATGTCGTCCATGATCCGCTTGCGCAGATCCGGATCCTCGATCGGAAAGAGCGTCTCGACGCGCCGGAAGAAATTGCGCGGCATCCAGTCGGCGCTCCCGCAATAGACGAGGGGTTGGCCGCCGTTTTCAAAGTAATAGATCCGGGCATGTTCGAGGAAGCGCCCGACGATATTGCGCAGGCGGATGTGCTCGCTGAGGCCCTTGACGCCGGCGAAGAGGCAGCAGGTGGCGCGGACGATCAGGTCGATCTTCACGCCGGCCTGCGACGCGGCGTAGAGATGGTCGATGGTGGCCTGGTCCACGAGCTTGTTCATCTTGGCGATGATGCGGGCCGGCCGGCCGGCGGCGGCGTTGGCGGCCTCGCGGGCGATGAGCTCCTGGAGCTGCGCGTGCAGGTTGAACGGGGCGACGAGCAGATGCCGGAACTCGGGTGAGCGTCCGAAGCCGGTGAGTGTGTTGAACAGCTGCGCGACCTCGGCGGTAAGATGTTCGCGGGACGTGAGGAAACTCAGGTCGGTGTAAAGCCGCGCGGTCTTCGGGTTGTAGTTGCCGGTGCCGAGATGCACGTAGCGGCGCAGCCCGCCGCCCTCCCGGCGGACGACCAGGCTGCACTTGCAATGGGTCTTGTAGCCAACGAGGCCGTAGACGACATGCACGCCCGCCTCCTCCAGCTGGCGGGCCCAGTGGATGTTGTTGGCCTCGTCGAAGCGGGCCTTGAGCTCGACGAGGGCGGTCACCTGCTTGCCGTTGCTCGATGCGTCCATCAGGGCGCGCACAATCGGCGAGTCGCCACTGGTGCGGTACAGCGTCTGCTTGATCGCAAAGACCTCGGGATCGCGGGCGGCATGCGCCACGAAATCAACCACGGGATTGAACGAGTCGTAGGGGTGGTGCAGCAGGAGGTCGCGTTCGCGGATGACGTCAAAAATGCTGGCCGCGCCGCGCAGCAGGGGCGACTCGGCCGGAGTGAACGGGGGATACTTGAGGTCGGGCCGGTCGATGAGATCGTAGAGGCTCATCAGGCGCAGGAGATTCAGCGGGCCCTGGAGGCGAAAGGCGTAGGCGAGCGAGAGCCCGAGGTAGCCGCAGAGGGTGGTGAACAGGGCTTCGTCCACGCCGGCCTCGATCTCGAGCCGCACGGCGGCGCCGCGCCGCAGGTTGCGGAGCTCCTCCTCGATCTTCTTGAGGAGGTTTTCGGACTCCTCCTCGTCAATGTAGAGATCGCTGTTGCGCGTCACGCGGAAGGCGTGCGCGCTGTTCAGCCGGTAGCCCGGGAAGAGCGTGCCGGCACAGAGCTTGATGATCTCGCTCAGGAACATGTAGCGCTGCGGGCCGGGCCGGCCGGGCTCCAGCGCGATGATGCGCGGCAGGATCCGCGGCACCGGCAGGATGACCATCATCTTTTCCGGCCCGGGCGCCTCGGGGTGATCGAGGGAGACGAGCACATTCAGCGTCTTGTTGCCGATCTGGGGAAACGGGTGGTACTGGTCGATGGCGAGCGGCGTCAGCACGGGCAGCACCTGGGTCGCGAAGTAGTTCTCCACCCAGGCCCGCTCGGCTTCCGTGAGCTGGGCTCCGGCGCGAAACTCGATGCCTTCCCTGGCCAGCAGCGGAACCAGCTGCTGCTGCCAGCAGCGGTATTGCTCGTCCACGAGCGCATTGGCCGCCCCGTGGACGTAGCTGAGCTGCTCGCGCGGAGTGAGCCCGTCGAGGCTCAGGTCGCCGGCGGCGGAGTCCGCCTGCTGGATCAGGCCGGCCACCCGGATCTCGAAAAACTCGTCCAGGTTGGAGCTGACGATCGCAAGGAACTTCACGCGCTCGAGCAGCGGGTTGGCGGCGCTCTGGGCCTGCTCCAAAACGCGGCGATTGAAGGCCAGCCAGCTCTGCTCGCGGTTGGCGTAGAGGTTGCGGCGGGCGGTCGGGTTGCCCCGGGCGCCGGCGGCCTTGCCGGGGGGCGGGGAGATCTTGGAGAGCTTTTTACCGCGGGTCACGGGACGGAAAACCAGGTTACAAAGCCGCTACGCTAGGGCCTGGCCGGGCCGAAACGAGCGCATAAGTCCGCGACACCGGATTGTCACCGAAACAGCCGGCCGGATGGCGCAGGGAAGCGCAGCCTACCGCCGGACGGGGACGCCCTGGCCGGCCAGAAAATCCTTGGCCTGTGGGATGGTGAACGTGCCGAAGTGAAAGATGCTCGCGGCGAGTACCGCGCTGGCGTGGCCTTGGGCGAGCACCTCGGCGAGATGCGGCAGGGTGCCGGCGCCGCCACTGGCGATGACCGGGACGCTGACGGCGTCGCTCACCGCGCGGGTGAGCGGGACATCATAGCCCGCGCCGGTGCCGTCGCGGTCCATGCTGGTCAGCAGGATTTCGCCTGCGCCCAGCTCGACGGCCTGCCGGGCCCAGCTGACGGCGTCGAGCTCGGTGGCATTGCGGCCGCCATGGGTGTAGACGCGCCAGGAATCCGCGGCGGGCTCCTGCTTGGCATCGATCGCGAGGACGATGCATTGGTTGCCGAAACGCTGCGCGGCCTCCGCGATGAGGCGGGGATCCTTGATCGCGGCGGTGTTGAGGGAAACCTTGTCGGCCCCGGCCTTGAGCATGGCCTCGATGTCGGCGAGCGAGCGCAGGCCGCCGCCGACGGTGAGGGGCATGAAGCATTGCTCGGCGGTGGAGGCGACGACGTCCTGCATGATGCGGCGTTCATCGCTCGAAGCGGTGATATCGAGGAAGATGAGTTCGTCGGCACCCTGGGCATCGTAGGCCTTGGCGCACTGGACGGGATCGCCGGCATCGCGGAGCTGCTGGAAGCGCACGCCCTTGACCACGCGGCCGGCGTTGACGTCAAGGCAGGGAATGATGCGGCGGCGGAGCATGGCTGAAGGCCAAGTAACGGGTGCCAAGGGACAAGTGCCAAGAAAGAAGCGCCGGGGCGAGTTGACCGTCCGGGAGTCCTTCGAAAACCTGCGCGCTGATGCGTTCGCTGACTCCCGCCACTTGCTCCTTCGCACTTGTCACTTGAGCGCGCGGCGCGCGCTCATTCACACGTGCGTCACGTCGGGCTCGAAGTTCACCGCGAGGCGGTAGACGTGGCCGGGGCGCATGATGAGCGGATGGTCGCGCACCAGGTACTGCAGGTAGTGAATCTTGCCGTAGTTGGTGCGGTAGGCCGGGTCGGCGCTGACGATCTCGGTCTCCTGCCAGGTGCCCTGGAAATCATCCTTGGCGACGGTGCAGCGGTGGCCGAGGGGGCCGAGGGCAAGGGCTCCGTTGACATGGTACTTGGAGTGCGGGGCGGCGATCGCGAGGACGTAGCGGAACTTGTCCAGCGTGACCTGCTGCTTCACGGTGTAGGCGAACTCGCAGCTGATCTTGCTGCCCGTGAAGTTCCACTGGACCTTCACGCTGCCGAGGTTCTTGACGAATTCCTCCCGGATGTTGATGAGCTCCGGCTGCTCGTAGCGGAAGTAGAAACTGTTGCGGAGGCCGAGGCCGGTGACGCAGTTCTTGCCGTAGAAGGCCGGGACGGTGACCTGGTCGCCGAAGGTGAGTTCGGGCAGCATGACCGGCAGGTAGACATTGTTCGGCCAGTCGAACACGCCCGGGCAGTGCGGGAAGGGCAGGGAGTCGCTGGTGAGCGTGGTACCCGAGCTGATGAGCGGAATCTGCGCATGCAGGCCGCTCTCGGCATCGCGGTAGAGGAAGAGGCCCTGCTCCTTGCGGTTGCTCTTGTCGAAAATGACGAAGCGGCCGGAGGTGCGCGGCGGCTCGATCTTCGGCGTGCCGGGCGGCATCTGCACGGTCTTCGCGAGGCGGGACCACTGGCAGAGGTAGCGGGCGGCGTCAAAATTCGCCATGCGCGTCGTGTGGTGCGAGTAGGCGGTGCGTTCGTCGTCGCGGAGATCGAGGAAGCCCTGTTCCTGGTCGAGGTAGGTCTCGTAGAAGAACATGAACAGCCGGCGCAGAATGTCGTAATACTTGACCTTCTGGTCGTCGGCGATCCAGCCGTCGCGCAGCCCCTGCAGGATGAGGCTGATGCAGTGCATCTGGCCGTAGGCGCCGGCGGCGCGGCCGAAGGCCCAGCCGAGGCCGTCCGCGCGCACGAGATCGGGCATCATCTTGATGTACTTCTCGGCGTAAGTGCGGAGGGTGGGCAGCTTGCGGTCGCGGACGCCGCTGTTGGCATGGAGCTGGAGCGCGGAGCGGATGAAGACAAAGTTCATCACGCCGTAGAGGTTGAAATTGCCGCCGAAGCCGGTGGTGGCGTCGTCGAAGAACCCGGCCGAGCTGGTGGCCGTGATGCGCTCAACCATGCGCTCGATGAGGCGCGAGGTCTCGTCCTTCTTGGAGAGGCCGAGGCTGAAGCGGGCGACGGCCTTGGCGATGTTGAACGCCTGCCAGTGGTTGTCGTAGTCGCTGCGGTGGAGGAGCTGCTTGTCGATGCGCTCGCGGGTCTCCTCGACGAGCCGCTCCCAGACGGGGTTGCGCTCCTTGGAGGGGCCGAAGGCGAGGAGGCCGAGGGAGGCGTAGGCCAGGCCGTTTTCGGCGGCGGGCTCGGTGAACATCTGCGCCGTGATGCAGCGGGCGGCGAGGTCGATCAGGTCGAAGCCCTTGAGGGTGCTTTCGCCCGTGGCCCGGTAAAATTCGCCGAGGGCGAAGGCGACGTGGCCGGGCTCGTCGGGACGGGATTGCTCGCCGTTCGCGGGAAGGATGGTGCCGTCGGGTTGGATCGAATCGAGATTATGGGCCAGCATCGAGCGGGCCATATCGAGACATTGCTCGGAAAAACTGTGCATGCGGTGGTGGGCGGGTAAAGGGAGCGGACGGCGGACGAGGAAGGGAAATTTTGCCCCGCGAGGGGCAAGGGCAGCAAGAGCGAAGTTAGCGGGCGATGAGTTTCAGGAACTCGGCGTTGGTCTTGGTCTTCGAAAGCCGGGCGATCATGGTCTCGGTGGCCTCCTCGATCTTCTGCTGCACGAGCGCACGGCGGAAGAAGTGGATGCCCTCAAGGGTCTTGGCGTCGATCAGCAGCTCCTCCTTGCGGGTGCCGGAGGCGGCGATGTTGATGGCGGGCCAGAGCCGCATCTCGGCGCACTTGCGGTCGAGCACGAGCTCCATGTTGCCGGTGCCCTTGAATTCCTGAAAGATGACGTCGTCCATCCGGCTGCCGGTCTCGACCAGGACGGAGGCGATGATGGTGAGCGAGCCGGCCTCCTCGGTCTTGCGCGCGGTGGCGAAGAGCTGGCGGGGCTTTTCGAGCGCCCGGACGTCGAGGCCGCCGGAACCGGTGCGGCCGGAGTTGCGCGCGGTGTTGTGGGCGCGGGAGAGACGGGTGATCGAGTCGACGAAGAGGACGACATCGCGGCCCACCTCGACGAGGCGCTTGGCGCGCTCGATGCAGAGGTCGGCGATGCGGATGTGGTTCTCGATCTGCTCGTCGTTGGACGAGGCCCAGATTTCGGCGGGGACGCTGCGGCGGAAGTCGGTGACTTCCTCCGGGCGCTCGTCGACGAGGAGGATCATGACGTGGCACTCGGGATTGTTCTCGAGGACGCCGAGGGCCATGTCGCGGAGGAGGGTGGTCTTGCCCGTGCGCGGCGGGGCGACGATGAGGCCGCGGGTGCCCTTGCCGACGGGACAGAAGAGATCGACGGCGCGGGTGGTCATGCGGCCGTCCTTGAGCTCCATCTTCAGGTGCTGGTTGGGCGAGATGGTCGTGAGCGCGGTGAATTCGAAGCGGGCGCGCCGGTCTTCCAGTGCGACGCCGTCGACGGTCTCGATGAAGCGCATCTTCGGGTTCGGAAAGCGGCCGTCGGGCGGGAAGGCGGTGCCACCAATCATCGAGCCGGTGCGCAGCTTGAAGCGGCGGATCAGTTCCTTGGGCACGAAGGGATCGGTCGGGCGCCGCTTGCCGCCGCGGCTGAGGTCGAGCAGCTGGCCGTTGCCGCCGCGCTGCAGGTCGACGTCGAGGACGCCCTCGACGCGGATGGTCTCCACGGGCGCAGGGGCGGGAGTTTCGGTGCTGACAGGGGCCGCGGCCGGGGCGGGCGCGGGGGTGTCCGCCGGGGCGGACGCAGTTTTCTTTTCCATACAAAATTGGTGACGATCACGCCCGCGCTTGACGCTTGAAACTCATGGCGGGATAAGAACTGCGAGTTGCCTTCTTAACCCCTAAAATCCGCCACTAACGTGACAGACCAGACGATTACCTCAGTTTCCCGGGAACACCGGAAGTTCAGGCCCTCGGCCGAGTTCAAAGCCCAAGCAAATCTTGGGAGTGAAGCTGCCTATAAGAAGCTCTATGCGGAGTCTGTCAACTCCCCAGAGAAATTCTGGGGCCGGCAGGCGAAAGAGCAGCTGGTCTGGCGGAAGCCTTTCAAGCAGGTGCTGGATTGGAAGATGCCGCATGCCAAGTGGTTTGTGGGCGGCAAGTTAAATGTGGCCGAGAACTGCCTGGACCGTCACCTCGGCACTTACCGGGAGAACAAGGCCGCCCTGATTTTCGAGGGCGAGCCGGGCGATGTGCGGACGATCACCTACAAGCAGCTGCATTTTCATGTCTGCCGGCTGGCGCATATTTTCGAGAACATGGGGGTGGGCAGCGGCGACCGCGTGGCGATTTACCTGCCCATGATCCCGGAGGCGGTCATGGCCATGCTGGCCTGCGCGCGGGTGGGAGCGATACACACCGTGATTTTCGGCGGCTTCAGCGCCGAGGCGATCAAGGATCGCATCAACGACTGCAAGGCCAAGCTGGTGATCACCGCCGACGGCGGCTGGCGCCGGGGCAAGGTCATCGAACTCAAGGCCAATGTGGACCGGGCGCTGGAGGGCACGCCCACGGTGCAGAGCGTCATCGTGGTGAAGCGCTGCGGCAATCCCGTGACGATGAAGGATGGCCGGGACGTGTGGTGGAAGGAGGCATGGGAAGGTGCGCCGAATACCCATCAGCCGAAGGCGTTCGATTCCGAGCACCCGTTGTTCATCCTCTACACCAGCGGTTCCACGGGCAAGCCGAAGGGGGTCTTGCACACCAGCGCAGGCTACCTGCTGGGGACAAAGCTCAGCGCGCAGTACATTTTCGACCTGAAGGAAAACGACCGCTATTTCTGCTCGGCGGACATCGGCTGGATCACCGGCCATAGCTATGTCGTATACGGCCTGCTGGCCAACGGGGCCACGGTCTTCATGTATGAGGGCGCGCCCAACCAGCCCGAGCCGGATCGGTTCTGGCAGATGATCGACCGCCATGGCATCACGATCCTGTATACGGCGCCGACGGCCATCCGCGCGTTCATGCGCTGGGGCGACAACTACGTGCTCCGGCACCGGCTTGATTCGCTGCGGCTGCTCGGATCGGTGGGCGAACCCATCAATCCCGAGGCGTGGATGTGGTACCACACCCTGATCGGCAAGAAGCGCTGCCCGATCGTGGACACGTGGTGGCAGACCGAGACCGGTGCGATCATGATTGCGCCGCTGCCGGGCATCACCCCGCTCAAGCCGGGATCGGGTACCTGGCCGTTCTTTGGCGTCGTGGCCAAGGTGGTGGACGAGAAGGGCCGGGAGGTGCCGCGCAACAGCGGGGGCAAGCTCGTGATCACGCAGCCCTGGCCCTCGATGCTGCGCACCCTCTGGGGTGATGACGACCGTTACCGCCAGGCTTACTGGAGCGAGTTTCCCGGAATCTATTTCACGGGTGACGGCGCGCGGCAGGACAAGGACGGTTATTTCTGGATCGTGGGCCGCATCGACGATGTGTTGAATATTTCCGGCCATCGGATCGGGACGGCTGAAATCGAAAGCGCGCTGGTCTCGCATCCGGCCGTGGCCGAAGCGGCGGCAGTCGGGCGACCGGACGAGTTGAAAGGCCAGGCGCTGGTGGTCTTCGTGACCCTGAAGGCCGGGCAGACGCCGAGTGACGAACTCAAGGAGCAGTTGCGCGGCCATGTGGGCAAGGAAATCGGCTCATTGGCCAAACCCGACCACATCCGGTTTGCGGCGAGCCTGCCCAAGACCCGCAGCGGAAAGATCATGCGCCGCATCCTGAAGGAGATCGCCAACGGCGGAGTCGTGAAGGGCGACACGACCACGCTGGAGGATTTCAGCGTGGTCGCGAGCCTGCAGGCCGAAGAATAACCGCGGCGCTCTGTCGCAGGTTCTTGCAATGTAACTGAAACTATTGTAAGCAAGTAGGTTGCGTGTTTTTATCGTTGCTTTAACCAGCGGTTGGAAACTCATTGGGAGCCATGCTGCTCCCCCCGGCAGTCCCTACGGCTTCTGACCGAAGCCGGCATTCCGGCGCTTTTACGCTGGTCGAGTTGCTTGCCGTGGTTGCGCTGATGGCGCTCCTCCTAGGCATCACGCTGGGATCCTTGCGCGGATCCAAGGAGCAGGCGGCCGTTGGCCGGGCGCGTTCGGAACTGGCGGTGCTATCCCAGGCGCTGGAGGATTACCGGCGCGAGTATGGCGACTACCCGCAGACGGCTGACACGCCGGAAAAACTGTACCAAGCATTGATTGGCCGGCTCGGTCCGACGGGTGCCTCGATTTCCGGACGCAGTCTGCTCGATGGCGTCCAGATCGCGCTGCATGACCCACTGCATCCTGGAGACGTTGCGAATCACTTGGTGGATCCGTGGGGTAACAGCTACCGCTACGTTTATTTTATCCGCCAGGCGGGCACCGAGCCGGTCAGGCGCGGACGGGTGCTGTATTCCCTTGGGGGGCGTCCTGCCGCGGAGTCTCTGCCGACGCGCGAGGACGTTGTGCCCGAGGTCGTGGGTGAATTTGGCGGGGTCATTTCCACTGCGGCAGGGAATGCCCGCAATCTGTACGCTCAGCCATGAAGAACGGCGGTCTCCTTGCTTGGGTGCGAATGATCCCGGCGGTCGAGAGGCCAACCGGTATACCCGGCACGCTCGCAGGATCGCCGGCATCCACGGCTGGTCGCGCCCGGTCACCGCGGTTGCATGCCTTCACCTTGGTTGAGCTGCTTGCCGTCATGGGGATCGTGAGCCTGCTAGCGGCCATCCTGATTCCTTCCGTGGCGTCGGTCCGGGTATCCGCGAAGCGTGCGAAAACGAAAGTGCAGTTCAGCCAGTGGGTGTCGGCGATGGAGCAGTTCAGGCAGGAATACGGCTTCTATCCCGCCGTCGACGGAGGCAGCGGAGGCAAAGTTGATGCCGAGGTTTTCGCCGGCGCATTGACGGGCCGGGCGATCGGTGGCGGGGCGCCGGCCACCGCTGCACATCTGGCAGGCAACGATAAACTCATCACGTTTTATTCCATCACCGAGGGCGAACTGAATGAGGCCCGGACCGCGCTGGTCGATGCGTTTGGAAACAGTGACATTGCCGTGCTCTATGACAGAGATGGCGATGGCTGGATCACAGATGCCGATGGACCGGCGCCCTCGGTCACGGGGATTGACGGGACGAACCGGTTGTCGCCGGAACGCCAGGATCTGGATCTTTCGGCCGGTGTCCGGGCGGGCGTGTTATTTTACTCGGCGGGCCGCGGCGCCGGCCCGGGTGATCTCGTCTTCAGCTGGAAATGATGCGTCGTCGATTCTCCAATGCCTTCACCCTGCTGGAACTGCTCGCAGTTAGAGTAGGGCAATGCGTCAGCAATGGGTGTTAGCGATGGATCTGACGGGATACGCTTTTTCGAGCCACTCGGAGAGTTAGTCGGAGTGATGAGTTGAGGTTGGGGTGGTGGTTGTGGTTTGTCGATCTTCGACGGAGGGTGGCCGAAGGCCA
>Ga0316227_1002027_pt1 | contig 19293 bp, 18 predicted proteins | sample TBH18019metaG_FD_206012 | JGI IMG/M metagenome (GOLD analysis project Ga0316227, IMG submission 206012) | Freshwater microbial communities from Trout Bog Lake, Wisconsin, USA - TBH18019 | ecosystem: Environmental > Aquatic > Freshwater > Lake > Hypolimnion/Profundal zone | place: USA: Wisconsin... | reverse complement strand
GGATGGAAGATCTCGTTGCCGTACGCCTTTCCAGCGCCCGCTCCGGCAGCGGTCCGCAACGGTTGCTGCGCGCCGCCGTCACCGCCAAGCAGGCGCGGCTGAAGCTGAACCGCAAGATGCGGGCCGATGCGGCCTTTCGCGCCATCCTGGCCGATTGCCTGGGCGCGGCCTCGGCCCAGGCGGGGGTGCTGCGCACCGGACGCTCGGTGGAAGCGCTGCATCAACTGCGCGTGGCGCTGCGGCGGCTGGAAGTGATGCTGGCCGCCTTCGGTGACGTTTTCGGCCAAGACTGGTTTACCGACCTGCGCGGCCGCACCAAGGCGATCTCGGCCCGGCTGGCGCCGGCGCGCGATCTGGATGTTTTCCTGGAAGACCTCTGGCCCGAAGCGACCACATCTTTGGATGGAACAGGGGGCGGCGATTTCGCCGCTCTGCGCCGTGATGCGGATGCCATCCGCGACGAAGCCTGGGCGGCGGTGGAAACCTGCCTGGCTTCGGAGGACTTCAGCCATCTGCTGGACGATGTCGCCGTCCTCTCCCAGTCCCGCTTGCCCATCGGCACCGATGACAACCTGAAACGCGTGTCGCGAAAATTGCTGAAGGCGGCGGCGAAGCGGGTGCGCCGGCGGGGCCGCAGCGCCCGCAGCCGGGACGAACGCGACCTGCATCGCCTGCGCATCGCGCTGAAAAAGCTGCGCTACATCGCCCAGGCATTCGCCCCGCTATATCGGAAGAACAAGGTCACGCCGTATCTTGCCGCCCTGAAGCGGCTGCAGGAACAGCTGGGTCAGCTCAATGACATCGCCCACGCCAAATCCACCCTCGCCGAACTGTTGCGGATCGGGCTGGTGGCGGAAATCGGCTACAGTGCCGGGTTGTTTGCCGGCCATTACGCGGCGGGGCGTGAGCGCCGCATCGCCAAGGCGGCGCGCCGTTACCGTGACTTCAAGGCCATGAAGGCGTTCTGGAAGTAGGTTCGAAGGGATGGCTCACCCTTTGGCGGGCTCAGGGTGGAACAATAAGAGGGCTACAAGTCCAGTTCCACCATCACCGGCACATGGTCTGACGCCTTTTGCCAGCCGCGCATCTTCTTGAAGATGGTCTGCGATTTCAGCGCCCCGGCGATGCCGGGACTGGCCCAGACATGGTCCAGCCGCCGTCCACGATCCGACGCTTCCCAATCGGCGGCGCGATAGCTCCACCAGGAATAGATCTTCTCCTCCGGCGGCACGAAGCGCCGTGTCACGTCGGTCCAGTCGAACGCGGCCTGGACCTCGCCGAACAGCTTGGTCTCCACCGGCGTATGGCTCACCACGTCCAGCAGCTGCTTGTGCGACCAGACATCGGTTTGAAGCGGCGCGACATTGAGATCGCCCATCAGCAGCACCGGATCGTTGCGGTTGTTTTTCCGTCTGGCGAAGACGCGCTCCATCTCCCGCAGGAAGTGCAGCTTGTGGTCGAATTTCTCGTTCTTTGCCGGATCAGGAATGTCGCCGCCGGCTGGGACATAGAAATTGTGCAGTTCGACGCCATTCTCCAGCGTCACGCCCATGTGGCGGGCATGGCCTTCGCGGCAGAAATCCTGGACGCCGGTCTTCTTGAAAGGCAGGCGCGAGAGCACCGCCACCCCGTGATAGGCCTTCTGGCCATGGATGGCCTGGTGGACATAGCCCAGGTTGGCCAGGGCCACGCCGGGGAAACGCTCGTTCACCACCTTGGTTTCCTGCAGGCACAGCACATCCGGCTGCTTTTCCCGCAAAAAACGGCTCACCAGGCCGATCCGGTGACGCACGGAATTGATGTTCCAGGTGGCGATTTTCATCTTTTGCAGCCCTTCCATGCTGCAACTGCACAGCAGGTTAATTCTAGCGTCGGCATAGACATAGATTAAGCAATATCAATTAGATAAACATAACATCATGCAAAAATATCATATCTCGTCATACTTGAAACGCGTGACAGAGGGTATATATTGCACTGCAACAACACAGTGGCTTTCGAAGGAGCATCCCATGTCCCGCCTCATTTCCAGCACCCCTGCCCAGGCCTCGGTCGGCGAGCGCGTCTCGGACGTCCTGTCCATCGGCACCGCCCTGGTCAGCGGCTTCGTCCTGCTTCTGGCCGTCGCCATCGCGTTCTAAGACCGGGCGGCAGTTGCCGCCCCTGAACCATCAGAATGCGCTGGCCAGGGGCCAGCGCGCTCTTGGGGAAAGGTCCAGACTGTCGGCGCTACCCGCCGCCAGTTTCTCCAGCCCCGCCCAGGCGATCATCGCCGCATTGTCGGTGCACAAGGCGGGCAGGGGCACGGCCAGGCCGTAATCCGCCCGGGCGCAAAGCGCCGCCAGCGCCGTCCCGATGGCGCGATTGGCGGCGACGCCCCCCGCCACCACCAGTTTGCGCACCCGTGCTTCCGGAAAATCCCTTTCGAACAGTCCCATTGCCCGCTGGGTGCGGTCGGTGAGGATGTCGATCACGGCGGCCTGGAAGCTGGCGCAGACATCCTCGGTCGCTCCCGGCTGGCGCTCGGTCAGCTGGCGCACGGCGGTCTTCAGGCCGCTGAAGGAAAAGTCAGCCGTCTTGCGGACATTGTGACCGGTGACCAGCGGTCGTGGCAGATCGAAGGCGCGGGGATTGCCTGCCGCCCCCAGCCGCTCCACCTGTGGCCCGCCCGGATAAGGCAGGCCCAGCAACTTGGCGACTTTGTCGAAAGCCTCGCCCACCGCATCGTCGATGGTGGTGCCGTAGAGGCGGAAATCGTCCAAGCCGCCCACGCCCAGCAACTGGCAATGACCGCCCGATACCAGCAGCAGCAGGAAGGGAAATTCGGTGCCTTCGGTCAGCCGCGCCGTCAGGGCATGGCCCATCAGGTGATTGACGCCGATCAGCGGTTTGCCGAGCCCGAGCGCCACGCCCTTGGCGGTGGTCAGCCCGACCATGACGCCGCCGATCAGGCCGGGTCCCGCCGTGGCGGCGACGCCGTCGATCGCATGGGCGCCGATGCCCGCTTCGGCGATGGCGCGTTCGATCACCGAATCCAGGATTTCCAGATGGGCGCGGGAGGCGATCTCCGGCACCACGCCGCCATAGGGCGCATGCGCCCCGATCTGGCTGGCCACGATGTTGGAGAGGATAGCGCCCGGGCCGGGAGCGGTGCCGCGCACGATGGCGGCCGCCGTCTCGTCGCAGCTGGTTTCGATGCCCAGGATGGTCAGGGCCCGGGCTGGGGACTTGTCTGGCATGGGGCGGTCCTTTACGCCGAAAGGCGCGATGCGGCAAAACATTCTGACATGCGCGTCCTGATCACCCGTCCGCGCGCGGATGGGCAGGCCATTGCCGCGCGCCTGGAAAAAGCCGGACATGTGCCGCTGCTGGCGCCGCTGCTGGAACCGCGCTGGTTCGACGGTCCGCCGCTGGATCTTGCCGGCATTGATGCCATTCTCGTCACCTCTGCCAATGGCGTGCGGGCGCTGATGCGGCGGACGGATCGCCGTGACATTCCGCTTTTCGCCGTCGGGCCGCAGACCGCGCAAGAAGCGCGCGATGCCGGTTTTACCCGTATCGAGAATGCTGACGGCGACGCGAAAGCGCTCGCCGCCGCGGTGCCGCGCTGGCTGGCCTCGGGAGCTCTGCTACATGTCTGCGGCGAGCAAAATGAAGGGGCGCTGGCCGAAACGCTCATGGCCGCCGGCTATAAAGTGCGCCGCGAAATTCTCTATGTCGTGGAAGCGTTGCTTTTGCCGGATGCGGCGGTACGCGCCCTCAAGGATGGCATTGTCGATGCCGCCCTGTTCTTCTCGCCCCGCAGCGCCCGCATTTTCATCGAACAGGCCGGCGCAATGCCGCTGCAGGCGGTCAGCGCGCTTTGCATCAGTTCCGCAACGGCGGCGCCGCTGCCGCCCGCTCTGTTCCGTGCCATCCGCGTCGCCGCGCGGCCCAACCAGGACGCGCTGCTGGCGCTGCTGGACTGATATTTCCTTTGGGCGCTATTCCAACACCACCGTCAGGTCATCGACCTGGTTGATGATCAGCCGCACATAGCCATCCCCATCCAGCACCGGCGTGTTCACCACCCGCCAGTAGCGCGGCACATAGCGGCCACCTTCCGACGGGGCGATGTCGAACTGGAAGCTGGGAATGATGTCGACCGCCCGCGTCTTCAGGACATTCAGCAGAGACTGGCGCAGGACCGATACGCCTTCGGCGGCGGAATGATTGGGATTGTCGGGAAAGACCTCGAAGAGGAATTTTCCCAGCGTGTTCTCGCGCCGCGTCATGGTGGCGCGGGCATGGGCGTCGTTCTGCGCCACGATCTTCAGGGCCGGATCCAGGATCAGGCACAGGCCCGCCATCCGCTCGAAGACATTTTTATAGTCGGCCGCCGTCAACAGACTTGGCATGGCGCAACGCTCATGGGGCGCGGCCATCCTAGAATTTCACGGCCCGCCGCGGTCCCCTCCAATCAGAGGGGGCCGTTAACGGGCCCTTTACCAGCTCCATGTACAACTTATAGATGTATATTCATGGAATGATATACTTTTAAGACGAGTTCCCGGCCAGCGCGGCGGTCTCCCCGGCACCACCGCACAGGTTCCGGACGGGGTGGGCGGCGCCTTGCGGCAGACGGGCGCCGCCCCCTCCAACTCCGCAAAAAATCACCAAATTCGCCTCATCCCCCGGCCCCGTCTTGACGGAACTGACGCGGGAACGTCACTCTTCGCGTATGCAGCAAGAGGCGTTTGCGAACACGGAGGACTTTGGCGGCCCAGATATCGTCGCCGCCCCCGGCCGAATCGCCCACCCCGGCCAGGATGCGCCTTACGCCCGATACGAACTGGCCCGCGCCTATGACGAGATGTTCGCGCCCGACGGCGGCGTCCGCGCCCCCTATGCGGCGCTGGACTCGCGGCTTTCCACTTTGTCGCTGGAAGAACTCTCCCGCCGCCAGCAGGCCTGCGAACAGAGTTTCCTGCACCAGGGCATCACCTTCACCGTCTACAACGACAACCGCGCCACCGAGCGGATCATTCCCACCGACCTCTTGCCGCGCATCATCACCGCGGCGGAATGGTCGCGCCTGGAAGCAGGGCTGACCCAGCGCATCCTGGCGCTGAACCTGTTCCTGCGCGACATCTACAATGAAGGCCGCGTGCTGAAGGACGGGGTGGTGCCGCGCTCCATGATCTTCGGCTCCAAGCACTACCGCCGCGAGATGCGCGGCCTGCCGGTGCCGCATGGCGCCTATGTCAATATCTGCGGCAGCGACCTGATCCGCAACGAGGCCGGCGAGTTCGTGGTGCTGGAGGACAATCTGCGCGTGCCGTCCGGCGTCAGCTACATGCTGGCCAATCGCGATGTGGCGCGGCGGGCCTTTCCCGCCGTCTTTCGCTCCATGCATGTGCGGCCGATCGAACAATATCCGCTGGAGCTGCTGGCGACGCTGCGCAGCCTGGCCCCGTTCCATGAAGACGTCTCCATCGCCATCCTGACGCCGGGCGTATTCAACAGCGCCTATTTCGAGCATGCCTTCCTGGCCCGCCAGATGGGCGTGGAGCTCGTGGAAGGCCGCGACCTGCTGATCAACGACAATGTCGTCTATACCCGCACCACCTCCGGGCTGAAGCGCATCGACGTCATCTATCGCCGCATCGACGATGATTTTGTCGATCCCCTGATCTTTCGCGAGGACTCATCGCTGGGTGTGCCGGGCCTGTTCAATGCCTACCGCGCCGGCAATGTGATGATCGCCAACGCGCTGGGCACCGGCGTCGCCGACGACAAGGCGGTTTATGCCTATGTCCCGCGCCTGATCCGCTATTATTTGTCCGAAGAGCCCATCCTCAACAATGTCGAGACCTATCTCTGCCGCGAAGAGAAGGCGCTGAGCCATGTCCTGGCCAATCTCGACAAGCTTGTGGTGAAGGCGGTGGGCGAAAGCGGCGGCTATGGCATGCTGGTGGGTCCGCATGCCTCCGAAGCGGAGCGCGAGGAATTCGGCCGCAAGATCAAGTCCGATCCGGAAAACTATATCGCCCAGCCCACCATCCAGCTTTCCACCGCCCCGACCTTTGTCGGCAATGGCGTCGAGGCGCGGCATGTCGATCTGCGCCCCTTTATCTTGCATGGCGCCGAAACCAAGATCGTGCCCGGCGCCCTCACCCGCGTGGCGCTGAAGCGCGGCAGCCTGGTGGTGAACTCGTCGCAAGGCGGCGGTTCGAAAGATACCTGGGTACTCAGCCAATGATGGAACCGGGGGGATCTTGCTAAGTCGCGTCGCGGACTCGCTCTACTGGATGGCGCGCTACATCGAGCGCGCCGAGCACACATCCCGCCTGCTGGCGGTGAAGCTGGAATCCATGGTCGAGCAGACGCCGGACGATTCCGCCGCCGCCTGGTCGCGGGTGGTCGAGGCCCTGACCGGCGAAAGTGCGCCCGGCAACCAGGATGCTTTTCTCATTACGCGGCGGCTGGCCTTCGATCGCGACAATGAATCCTCGCTGGTCACTTCTCTGGCGATGGCGCGCGACAATGCCCGCCAGGTGCGCGAGGCGCTGTCCAACGAAGTCTGGGAATCGCTCAACCGCCTGTATCTGCGGCTGTCGCCGGTGACGATGGATTCCATCTGGGTCCACACGCCCGCAAGGCTGTTCCGCGAGGCGCTGGAGGAGATGCACGCCCTGGAAGGCGTTACCTATTCCACTCTCAGCCACGGCGAAGGCTGGTACTTTCTGGAACTGGGCCGTCACATCGAGCGAGTGCAGCTGATCGGCCGCTTGCTGGACGCGCATTTCCGCGCCGCCGGCGATGTGGTGAACGGGCCGAAATATTTCGACTGGCTGGTGCTGCTGAAATTCTGCACCGCCTGGGAGCCTTATACCAAGCAATACACCGCCTCGATCCGGCCGCAGAAGATCGCCGAATTCCTGCTCTTCGACGCCGAATTTCCCCACTCCATCTGCTTCTCGGTCGACCGTCTGACCGAGGCGCTGGCCCGCGTCGCCCCCGGTGCGCCGCCGGCCCGCCGCGCCGCGGTGGAGCGCCTGGCGGGGCGCCTGAAGGCAGCGGTGGATTTTGGCCAGGTCGACGACCTGATGAGCGGCGGCATCGCCGCGTTTCTGGCCGACATCACCAAGCAGTGCGAGCAGATTCATAAAACGCTTTACAGCGCGTACATCACCTACGGCGCGGAGACAGTGCTGTGACAGCTTCCGCCAGGCACCGGCGCTCTGCCCCCGCATGGCGAAGCCATCGGCGGGGGGAGATGTCGCAACGAGGTATCGGCGGTACGCCAATCCGCGTTGTGATAGAGGGGGGCAAATAAATGTTCTACTCCGTCCGCCATGTCAGCCTGTTCCGCTACAACGCGCCGGTGCGTGAAAGCGTGATGGAATTGCGCATGCAGCCGCGCTCGGAAGGGCCGCAGACGCTGCGCTCCTTCCAGATCTCCACCAATCCCCGCGCCCAGCTCTATGCCTATACCGATCATCTGGGCAACGCGGTCTATCACTTCAACCTGCTGCGCGAGCATGAAGAGTTGCGCATCGAGGCCCAGGCGGTGGTGGAGATCGGCACCTTCCCCGACACCCCCGAAGCGCTCGATCCGCTCGAATGGGGCCGCTACAACAATTACAACCTCACCGACGACCATTATGACATGCTGGGGGCGTCGAAATTCGCCCGCCCGTCGCCGGAACTGCTGTCCTTCCTGAAGATCGCCGAACTGGAAAAGCCGGAGGGTGATCCGATGAGCGCGCTGCGCCGGCTGCAGCGCACCATCTACGATTCCTTCGAGTACAAGAGCGGCGTCACCGAAGTGCATTCGCCCATCGAAGTGGCGCTGGACCAGCGTCTGGGTGTCTGCCAGGACTTCGCCCATATCATGATCACCATTGCGCGGCTCTGGGGCATTCCTACCCGTTATGTCTCCGGTTATCTGCATCACAAGGGCTCGCGGGACCGCTCCCGCGCCGACGCCACCCATGCCTGGGTGGAATCCTATCTGCCCAGCATCGGCTGGATCGGGTTTGACCCGACCAACAACATCCTGCCGCGCGAGCGCCATATCCGCGCCGCGGTGGGGCGCGATTATGCCGATGTGCCGCCGACGCGCGGCACCTACAAGGGTGGGGCGGATTCGGAATTGTCGATTGCGGTCGCGTTGGAGCCGACGGCGGCGCCGGTGCGGCACGAGGATTTCCTGAAAGTGGCGCGGCCTATGGGTGCGGCGCCTTCGACGCCCTCCATGCCGGAACGGCTCTACCATCAACAGCAACAGCAGCAGCAATAGCCAAAAAGGGTCATGGGCCTCTGCCCGGCGTGCGCCGGGCGTGCTCACATGCTACAGCACGCGCCGCGCGACGCTCCTGCTCGCCGATACGCTGGTGCTATCGGCCGCTAAATCCCTCGTGCCGGAGTCGAGACAATGAGAGGCAAAAAGCGTGATATTGGCGGCATCATCACCATTGGCGAAGAAAAGCTGCGCTGGTCGGTGAAAAGCGAGCCGATCTGGAAGTCCACCGATGGCGATATCGGCCTGCGGCTCAGCGTGGTCCGCCATGATGAAACCCTGACCCGGCACGGGACGCCAAAAGCCTGGCGGGAACTGATCCTGCAATTTCCCTTCGAGAAGCCGAAGCATGCTTCGCGCTTTCCCGAACGGCCGAACGTGACGCCGGAAAAACTCGAAGCGGCCATCCGCCTGGCGATGGCGGCAGGCTGGGAGGCGCACTCCCGCGGCCGCTCGATGGAGCTGATCCTGGAAGAAGGCGATCTGGCCTAGGCGACCAGCGGCCGGCGCCCGGCATCGGTGGCGAAAAGTTCCAGCGCGTCGGAAACCTCCGGCATCAATCCGGCCCAGTCGCCGAATTTCTCCGGCCAGAAGACGCGTGTCCTGGCGTACCAGGGATATTCCGCCGTGCCCAGCTGCGGCCAGGTGCGGCCCGCCGTGACGAACCAGGTTTCCGCGCCGACGCTGGCGGCGGTGGCCGCCGCGGCGGTTGGGGCCGAGATCACCAGGTCGAGCGCGGCGCAGAGCGCGGCGGCGCCGTCGATATCGTCCTTGAGGTTCAGGCCGTCGATCGTGTGCACGGTGACGCCGAACTGTTCGGCGGCGCGCGCCAGTTCCTCGGCGCAATCGCCATATTGCAGGTTGACGAAGCTGATGCCAGGTGTCCGCAGCACGGGCGCCCAGCCGTCGATGGGCGAGAAATACTTGGCCCGCTTGGCCGCCAGCATCATCGAGCGCCAGCACAGGCCGACCTTCTTGCCGGGCAGCGCCGCCAGCTTGTGGCGGAATTCCGCGACCCGGGCCGGGTCCGGCACCAGGAAGGCTTCGTGCCGGAAATCGGCCAGCGACCTGCGGTAATATTGCAGGGCGGTGCCCATCGGCGCCCAGAAGTCGGGCTTGTTGCCCTTGGCGGCGAAAGGAATCAGGCGCAGCGCCTTGTTGCCGTCACTGTCGATCAGGGTCTTGTCGTCATAGGTGCCGACCTCCGCCTGGGGGAAGCTGCGCTGGAACAGCGTCACCAGGCGCGGATCGACGGCGATCTGCAGCTTGCCGTTCGGACCCAGCGCCTTCTGCACATCGGGCAGGATATTGGCGAACATGAATTCGTCGCCAAGGCCCTGTTCGCCCACCAGCAGGATTTTCTTGCCTTCCAGCGCTTCACCCTTCCAAAGCGGCGCTTCGATCAGGTGATGCAGATAGGCGCGGAAGCGCTGGTCGTTGCGGATTTCATATTCCCGGAAGCCGTCTTCCAGCCTGCCGGCGCCGATCAGGCAGATGCTGCGGGAATGGCGGCATTCGCGGATCTCGGTGGGATCGACCGCCCGTTCCAGCGCCCCATCATAATAGTTCAGCGCCTCCTCCAGCTTGCCCAGATGCTGATAGGCATAGCCCAGATTGTGATAGGCGCGGGCGAAGTCGGGGGCGAGCCGGATCGATTCCTCATAGAAGACCACGCTTTCGTCGGAACGGCCTTCCTCGGCCAGCACCGTGGCCAGCGCGTTCCACAGGATGGCTTCCTGCGGCATGCGCAGGATGGCGGTCTTCAGCGTCTCGATGGCGGCGCTGGGCTGGTCCTGGTCGCATTGCACGCTGCCCAGATTGTTGTAGCCCAGGGGCGAATCCGGCATGGCGGCGATATAGAGGCGGAACATGACCTCGGCGCCTTCGGTCAGTTTCAGGTTCCAGGCGGTGAGACCCAGATTGATCAGCAACTCCGGATCTTCCGGATCTAGCTGGAAGGCCCGTTCATATGTGACCAGGGCCTTGTGCAGATGGCCCATTCTTTCAAGCGCCATCCCCAGCACATGGAAAGCCTTGGAGCTTTGCGGGTCCTCATCGGTGGCGCGCAGCGCCCATCTGGCGGCGCCGGCATGATCGCCGCGCCGCCACACCTGGATGGCGCGCTTGAGTGCGATGTTGGAACGGTGGCGCTTCTTTTCCTGCACCACTTCGTCGATCAGCACTTGCAGCTTGTCCAGCGCTTCAAGGCGCGCATCAACCCCCGAAAGGGTGTCGAGACTCTGCAGGGGAAGGGCATTGGCCATGGGGGCGCTCTCTGGCGGAATTCCGGGCCGATCAAAGCCTTTTATGTTTAACCGTCCGTGAACAATATCGCTCGAAACGCGAGAGGTTTTGTTAACCAAGGCAGGCTTATGGTCGGCGTTGTCGATCCATTCGAGGCGTTCATGCCGCTAAAATTGTCGTTGAAGCCGGGCGAGAAATTCGTGCTGAATGGCGCCGTGCTCGCCAATGGCGACAAGCGCATTTCGCTGGTGATCCAGAACAAGGCCTGCGTCCTGCGCGAGAAGGACATCATGCAGCCGGACGACGCCAATACCCCGGCCCGCCGCATCTATCTCGCCATCATGATGATGTATCTGGACGGCGAATCCAGCCATGAGCCCTATAACGAATTCGCCCTGCGCATGACCGAATTCATGGGCGCCCTCAACAATCCCGCCGTGCTGGCGACCTGCGTCGAGATCAGCCGCGACGTCGCCTTGACCTCTTACTACAAGGCCCTGATTTCCTGCCGCAAGCTTTTCGACTATGAACAGGAGCGATTGAACTATGTCCCTGCAAGCCTATAAGAGCACGCAAACCGCGACGGAGAATCCGCGGGTGACGGAATACCGTCTGTTTGGACAGGTCACCGGCGCCCTGCTGGATGCCGAGAAGGCCAAGGCCAGCGGCACTCCGCTGGTCGAGGCGATCGACTGGAACCGCCGCATGTGGCGCACCCTGGCGGCCGACTGCATGGATGACCGCAATACGCTTTCCCAGGATGTCCGGGCCAAGATCATCTCGCTGTCGCTGTGGGTCTCGAAATATTCCCGCCAGGTGACGCGCGACAAGGCCCCGATCGCGCCGCTGATCGAGATCAACCGCAATATCATGCAGGGCCTGCAGCAGGCAGGCTGAGGGCACACAAAATTTGCGCAATCGGAAAGGCCGGTGCTGGCAGCAGCGCCGGCCTTTTGCATTTGGCCCGGCACACTGTCCATCCGCGCCCGGCAGGAATTTCCGCACCGGCATTTCGTGCCTAATTCCCGCGGCCCAGGACGCAGGTATAATTCAATGAAATCAACAGTTTGAGAAGTTAACCGGCTGGCATGACGGTTGCAAAGTTCCCGGCGGGCCAAGCCCATGGGAGCCGCAGAATGCATCTCCCCCACCAGTAGAACGGAGAAGTCCATGTCCTTTAGCGTCAACACGAATAACGGCGCTGCCATTGCGCTGCAGTACCTCACCGCGACCCAGGGTCAGCTCGATCAGACCCAGTCGCGCATCAACAGTGGTCTCAAGGTCGCGAATGCGAAGGATGATGGCGCCATTTATGCTATCGCCCAGAACCAGCGCGGCGCTGTGGCCGGTTATCAGGCAGTCATCAACAGCATCAACAACGGCTCGTCCGCCATCGATGTCGCCCTTTCCGCGGGCCAGTCGATTTCGGACCTGCTGATCCAGATGAAGCAGAAGGCGCTGGCCGCCGCCGACACCTCGCTCGACACCGCGAGCCGTCAGGCGCTCAACGCGAACTTCACGGCCTTGCGCGACCAGATCGGCACGATCGTGAAGAACGCCGTCTTCAACGGCTTCAACCTGGTGGACGGTTCGACCGCTCAGGTCGCTGCCCTGGCCTCGGCCGACGGTACGCGCCACATCACCACCTCAGCGCAGAACATGAGCCTGTCGGGTTCGATCGTGACGTTGACGACCACCAACACGATCTCGACCCAGACCAAGGCGTCCGCCCTGATCTCGACGATCCAGGCTTCGCTCACCAACGTCAACTCGGCGCTCGCCAAGTTGTCGGCTGGCGCCGCGAAGTTCTCGATCCAGGGCACCTTCACCCAGAAGCTGTCCGACACCCTGACGGCAGGCATCGGCAGCCTGGTCGATGCCAACATGGCGCAGGAAAGCGCCAAGTTGCAGTCGCTGCAGGTTCGCCAGCAGCTTGGCATCCAGGCCCTGTCGATCGCCAATCAGGCGCCGCAGGCCATCCTGTCGCTGTTCAAGTAAAAACGACTTCCTCAAGGGGAAATGGGGCAGAGGCCGCGCGCGAGCGCGGCCTCTTCTTTTTGTGATTCCACCGCCTTTGGCCGGCTGCGCCAATGTGCTTGCGGCCCCGCGCCGTTGCCAGCGCCCGGCATGTTTACCTTTGTTCACCTTGCGCTGTATCGCCGTGAACCAAAGGAAAGCGCGGAAATCCGGGATTTCCTTCCGTCAAATTTGAATAAAAGTGGAGTTATTTGCCGGGTGCGCCCGGCAATTCCTGCCGCGTCCGGCAAATGCTGCCGGGCTGCGCGGCGCGCAGGAAATTTTCGTCCAGTGCGATTTTGCCCCCCGGCGCAAAATCGATGGTTCGCAAAACCTTAAATCCATCCGGCACGGGGCTTGAAATGAGTCGCACGGGCAAAACGCCCAAGAGCAACGGGATTTGCTCTTTCACACCAGAACGGAGAGACCAAAATGTCGTTTAGCGTCAACACCAATAACGGCGCCGCCGTCGCGCTGCAGTACCTGAGCGCCACCCAGGGTCAGTTGACCCAGACCCAGTCCGCCATCAACAGCGGCCTGAAAGTCGCCAATGCCCGTGACGATGGCGCCATCTACGCCATCGCGCAGAACCAGCGCGGCCAGGTGGCCGGCTATTCTGCCGTCATGAGCTCCATCAACAATGCGACCTCCGCGGTCGACGTCGCCCTTTCGGCGGGCCAGTCGATCTCGGACCTGCTGATCCAGATGAAGTCGAAGGCCCTTGCGGCCGCCGACAGTTCGCTGGATACCGCCAGCCGTCAGGCCCTGAACGCCAACTTCACCGCTCTGCGTGACCAGATCTCGACGATCGTGAAGAACGCCAACTTCAACGGCTTCAACCTGGTGGACGGTTCGACCAACCAGATCACGGCTCTGGCCTCGGCCGACGGCAGCCGCCGCATCACCACTTCGGCGCAGAAGCTGAGCCTGTCGGGCTCCATCGTGACGGTGACGTCCACCAACACGATCTCGACCCAGACCAAGGCTTCGACCCTGGTGGCCACGATCCAGGCCTCGCTCACCAACGTCAACTCGGCCCTGGCCAAGTTGTCGGCTGGCGCCGCGAAGTTCTCGATCCAGGGCACCTTCGCCCAGAAGCTGTCCGACACCCTGACTGCGGGTATCGGCAACCTGGTCGACGCCAACATGGCGCAGGAAAGCGCCAAGCTGCAGAGCCTGCAGGTCCGTCAGCAGCTGGGTATCCAGGCGCTGTCGATCGCCAACCAGGCGCCGCAGGCCATCCTGTCTCTGTTCCACTAAGCCAGGGGGCCGGGCGGGAAGCAATTCCCGCCCGGCGCCAACCGCTGCCGGGCGACCGCAAAAAGCGGCGCCCGCCCCGGGGCGAAGGGAATCGTTTTCTGGTGGGTTTTTGCAGGACGGGTGCATGCCGGGGGGCATGCACCCGTTTCTGCATTTGCTGGCCCCCATCTGCCCGGCTCGTCGCTTCGCTCGCGCGGGAAGGAAGCTGGAGGATGCAGAAGGTCGCGCCGCGGAATGCGGCGCTCGATCCCAGAAAAAGAATGCTTTAAATCGCGCTGACCGAAAAGCGGAAGCGGCGTGGGCCATCCTGATAGGCGGACGGCTTGCGCGTGTCGTCCAGCTCCAGCGCCGAAAGCTGCAACTGGCAGAACAGGCTGCGGCCGCCGTCGCGGCTGAGCAGAGGCCGGTGCGTCAGCATTCCCAGCAGTGGCGCGGTGGCGCGGTCCACTTCGATCCGAAAGCCGGCACGGCCATCGCCGATCTCGGCCCAACCTTCGGTCATGCCGAAGCCGTGGCTCGACGACACCAGGAACGATACCGGCGCGCCATGTTCGATGCGCGCGCCCGCCAGCGCGAACCGTTCCGGGCCGCCGCCATTGCAGGTCGCCAGGGTCAGGCGAGAAAGATCGTAGGCGTCGGGCAACAGGGTGAAATGGCCCAGCCGCAATACGCCCTTGCCCCAGTCGGGCCAGTCGAAGCCAAGATCGAAATCGACGCGGGCCCTGTCGGCGGCGAAACGCAGTCTTTTGCGGATCGCGCCCCGGGGCGTTTCCATGCGCCCTTCCGCGATCACGGCGCCGTCATGCTGGGTTTCCAGCCGTGTCTCGCACCATTCCAGGTCGGTGACCTTGTGCTCACCCGGCGCCTCGAAGACGCTGTCGCCGGTGTACCAGTCTGCCGTCAGGGCGATGTCGTCGAATGTGCCATGCGGCAGGCCGCCCAGCACCGCTTGCGCCTGGCTGGCGAAATGCAGGCTTTGCAGCGCCAGGCCGCGCCGCCGGTCCAGCCGGGCTTTCAGCGCTGGTGTCGCGATCTCGATATGACGTTCGCCAAAAGGTTCGCCCGTCAGTGCCGCCGGTACGGGGGCGCCAGGCACGGCCCAGCGCACTTCGGCCGCCCGCAGGCGCTCGCAATAAGCGGTCCAGCGCGCCTCGGTGATATGGGTGCGGAAATCGCTGGCCCAGAGATAGCAAAGTTCTTTCCAGTCGGCGCGCCCCTCATCCAAGAGCATGCCGTCATGGATGCGCTGACAGGCGGCGTTGATGGCGGTGTTGTCGCGCCCCGTCACCGCCCAGCGGGCAAGATTGTATTTGCGCTGCTTCTTCACCGGCACCGGGCAGGCGGAACTTTCCAGCGCCAATGCTTGCCCTGCGCCCGGCGCGTCCAGCAGGGCCAGTACGGCGGAGGGCTTGGCCAGCCGGATGCCTTCGCCGGGCAGGGCGGCCAGCGCCGCATCGATGCGGGCCCATTCGCGCTTTTCGCCCAGGCGTTCTTCGGTGCGGAAGCGGCCGGGGCGGAAGTCGAAAATCTCCGCATCGCTGGCGTACAGGCAAAGCGCCCCGCCCGCGACCGTCTTGCGCCGCAGGAAGCCCAGATAGGTTTCCAGATCGGTGTCGCCATGGGCCAGGCGCTGCATCTGCTGGAACAGGGTGGTGTTGCTCCACAGCAGGGCGATGCGTGTCCCATCCGGCCCCAGCGCATGGTGCGGCAGGTACTGGGTCGCGTCCGGCCATTCGGGATGGTTGGCGGCGGCATTCTCCCAGTCCATGAGGATGGCGTCATAATCCGCCGCGCGATAAAGCGGCACCAGTCCGGCGGCATAGGCCTGCTCGTTCACCAGCGCGACGCGCGGTGCCACGCCCAGCAGGCGCTGATAAATCTCGTTGCCCAGGCGCAAATTCTCGGCGGTGACGCGGGCCGGCACCAGCGGGCCGATCAGCTGGCTGTAGCCGGAGCCGACCAGTTCCATCTTTCCCGCCGCGATCAGGGCGCGGGCGCGGACAATCCAGGCGGGATCGCGGGCAGCGATTTCTTCCAGCGTGTAGCCCGACATTTCCACGCCCAGCGGCCCGCGCTTCTCACAAAGATCGAGCAGGGGATGGTAGCAATGGGCGATGACATCATCGCGCCGCGCTTCCTCGATGGAGGAGAAGGCGAGATTGAGGTGGAAGAAGGCAAAGCCGGTCAGCGCGCCGTTGTTTTGGCCCGCCCGCGCCTGGGTCGTGGCGAACGGCGCGTTCATCCGATTTTTTTCTCGCCCAGGCTCTGGCCGGCGCTGGATGTTTCCACCCGGATCAGGTCCAGGGCGTCATTGGCCGCCTGCAGCGCCATTTCGCGCGTGGCGCCGCTGGCCAGCACCATGGCGGCACTGGGGCGCTTGTCGCCCGCGGGAGGAATAATGTCGCCCAGCCGGGCCGTCACCACCACTTCGGCGATGCCGGGCACGGCGCGGGCAGCCTCCTCGCCGCGAATGGCGGTGACGGTACCGGCCTGGGGAAAGGCATAACGCTGGATCACGGCATGCTGGAATTTCGGCGTCAGTTCGTCTTCGTTGACGGTCTCGCCCAGCGCAATCCTGATCGCCGCGCCGATGAAATCGACGCCGGTGTTGAGAGGGATTTCCCGGGTGCAGAAGAAGCCGCCGGAAAGCCGCGTCGCCAATTCGATCACGTATGGCTCGCCCCGATGCACCACGATGTCGCCCTTGACGGTGCCGTCGGTGACGCCCAGGGCCGAGGCGGCACGCGCCACCAGGTCCTTGACCTTGTCCTGGATGGCTTGCGGCAGATGGCTGGGCAGGTCGCCGCCATTCTCGATGAAAAAGGGCGCGTATTTCTCCAGATGTTCGTAATTGCGGTCGCTGAAGCCCGGCGTGAAGCAGCGTCCGCCCATGACGATGCTTTCGGTCGAGACCTGCGGCCCTTCCAGATATTGCTCCACCATCACCCGCTCGCTGGGCGAATGGGAGCGCGCCAGCAGGAAGGCGGCGCCCAGGTCTTCCACCTTGGCGATGCGCTGCACACCCCGGGAACCGCGCGAATCAACAGGCTTGATGACCAGATCGCGGCCGCGCTCGATGGCGATGCGCTGCAGTTCCTGCGGCGTCGAGACTTCGGCGAACCAGGGCACATTGACCCCGGCGGAGCGGAACGCCTTCTTCATCGCCAGCTTGTCGCAGGCCAGTTCGGCCACATGCACCGGCAGGCCGGGAATGCGAAGACGCTGCGCCACGGTGGCGGCGGTGACGGGGGCGTCGGCGGCGACACAGAGCACGCCGTCGATCTTGCGGATCTTGCGGGAATAGCGTTCGGCGGCGGCGGCGGTTTCCGTCGGACCATAGACATCGGCGATCAGGCAGGAATCGGCGAAGGCGAAGCCGGGCGCGTTGGGATCGCGGTCGGAAACCACCACGGTGTGGCCCATCTCCTTGGCGCGGCGGGCCGCGTCGGCGGCTTCAATGCCGCCGGAGATGATCAGAAGGGTTTTGCCAGACGTCATCGGAAGTGCCTATTCATTAGAAGTACAGGCCTCCATTGACGTTCAAGGTCTGGGCCGTGATGTAGCTGGCGGCGTCGGATGACAGAAACACCGCCGCATCGGCCACTTCGCCGGGGCGCCCCATGCGCTTGAGGATGATGGTCTCGGCTGCCTTCTGCACGGCGGCGTTGGCCATTCCGGCGGCGGCCATTTCCGACGCGATCAGGCCGGCGGCCAGGGTGTTGGAGCGGATATTGTGCTGCGCCCCGAAGCGGGCGATCACCTGGGCGAGACTGATCAGGCCGGCTTTCGACGCCGCATAATGCGCCGTGCGCGGACCGCCATACTGGCCCGAAACCGAGCCGATATGCGTGATGGCGCCGCCGCCCGCGTCCTTCAGCAGGGGTAGGAAGACCTGCGCCACGATGAAGGGGCCCTTGAGATTGGTGTCGAGGACGAAGTCCCAGTCGGCATCGGTGATCTGGTTGAAATCGGTGGGCTTGTTGACCCCGGCATTGTTGATGAGAATGGACACCGGTCCGAAGGCGCGGGCCTGCTCTGCCGCGTGTTCGACGCTGGCGCGGCTGGTGACGTCCATCGGCACCGCCCTGGCGCGGCGGCCCATCTCTTCAATCTGCTGCACGATGGCGGCAGCCTCGGCATGCTTTTCGCGGTAGGTGAGCAGCACATCGGCCCCGGCCTCGGCCAGGCCCAGCGCGATGGCGGCGCCCAGGCCGCGCGAGGCGCCGGTGACGACCGCGGTTTTGCCTTCCAGCGAGAAGCGGCTCATTTCTTGCGCTTCAGCACTTTGCGCGCGGCGGCGGCGATGAAGGGGGCGGCGATCTCGAAGGCATAGGCCAGTTCTTCCGGCTCGCCGGAAGCGCCGAAGGTGTCTTTCACGCCGACAAATTCCACCGGTACCGGCACGGTGGCAGCCAAAGCTTCGGCAACCGCGCCGCCCAGCCCGCCATGAATGTTGTGGTCTTCCGCCGTGACGATGGCGCCGGTTTCCCGTGCGCAAGCCGCGATCAAATCGGTATCGATCGGCTTGATGGTGGCCATGTTCACGACGCGGGCGTCGATGCCGTCTTCCTTCAGGATATCGGCGGCTTCCAGGGCACGGGCGACTTCGGCGCCGCAGGCGATGATGGTGACGTCGCCGCCAGCGCGGATAATGCGGCCCTTGCCGATTTCAAAGGTGTGATCGGCGCCGAAGAGATGCGGCGCCGGGCTGCGGCCGGTGCGCATATAGACCGGACCGTCGAATTCCAGAATCGCGCGGGTGGCCAGTGCCATCTCGGTGGCATCGGCGGGCGAGATCACGGTCATGCCGGGAATGGCGCGGAACGCGGCCAGGTCTTCCAGGCACTGGGCCGAGCCGCCATCGGGGCCGACATCCAGGCCCGGATGCGAGGCCACGATCTTGGCGTTGCGGCGGGCATAGCAGAGCGACAGCCGCGCCTGCTCGATTGCGCGCAGGCAGAAGACGGCGAAGGTGGTGACGACCGGCAGCAGGCCGACAGCGGCCATGCCGCCCGCCGCCGCCATCATGTTCTGTTCAGCGATGCCGAACTGCACGAACCGGTCGGGATGAGATTTGCGGATGTGATGCACGCCGGTGCCGCCGGCGATGTCGGCATCCAGCACCACCAGCTTGGGGAATTCGTCGGCCAGCGCCGACAGCGTCTTGCCAAAGGCTTCGCGCAGGGAATCGCCGTTGCTGGCGATGAGGGCGGGGGCCGCATTAGACATCGAGCAGTTCCTTGATTTCGTCGGCGCTGCCGCCCAGCGCCTGAAGCGCCTCTTCGGTCTGTTCGCGCGTCATTTTCACGCTGCCATGCCAGGCGGGAACGTTTTCCATGACCGGAACGCCCTTGCCCTTGACGGTGTGGGCAATGATCACGGATGGCGCGCCGGTGGTGACGGCGGCGCTGCGGAAGGCATGCAGGATGGCGGGAATGTCGTGGCCGTCGATCTCGGTGACGGCCCAGCCAAAGGCGCTCCATTTCGCG
>Ga0316227_1002024_pt1 | contig 19303 bp, 15 predicted proteins | sample TBH18019metaG_FD_206012 | JGI IMG/M metagenome (GOLD analysis project Ga0316227, IMG submission 206012) | Freshwater microbial communities from Trout Bog Lake, Wisconsin, USA - TBH18019 | ecosystem: Environmental > Aquatic > Freshwater > Lake > Hypolimnion/Profundal zone | place: USA: Wisconsin... | reverse complement strand
CCAGAGTATCTGATCCTCAACCTCGCCGTAGGCAGCTCAGGCAGTTGGGTCGGAGCCCCCGATGCCAGCACCTCCTTCCCGGCCTCCATGAACGTGCAATGGGTACAGGTCTGGCAACACTAGCCGCCTGAGGCACAAATTTGATTCCAACCAGAGAAGCCCCGGCCAAGTCCGGGGCCTCTCTGATTACCCGGCGGCCGCCGCAATGGCCGCAGCCAGCTTCGCCAGGCTGGTGGGCTTGGTCAGGTGGACCGCAAACCCGGCTTCCCGGCTGCGCTGGATATCTTCCTCCTGGGCATAGCCGCTCAAAGCGATGCCGGGTGTGAGGCACCCCAGCCGGCGAAGCTCGCGTATGAAATCCAGGCCGCTGCGATCCGGCAAACCGATGTCGCTTATAAGCAGATCAAACGCGCCTTGGGCCACCCGTTTCAGAGCGGTGGCCACATCCCCGGCCTGGGTCACCTCGTGCCCATCGGCCACCAGCAGCCGGCGCATGATATTGGCGGTATCGTCATGGTCCTCCACCAACAGAATACGCAGAGGCCTACTCGCCGGCGGCGCGGCCGGCACGGCCTCCACGTGGGCTTGGGCCAAGACCAACGGCAGACGCACGCGGAAGGTGGCGCCTTGGCCTTTGCCATCGCTTTGGGCGGCAATCGTACCCCCGTGCAACTCCACCAGACCCTTGCTGATGGTCAGCCCAAGCCCCAAGCCTCCGAACTGTCGCGTGATTGCCCGCTCGCCCTGCTCGAAGGCGTTGAAGATGCGTTCCAGTGCCTCGCCGGCGATTCCTTCGCCGCTATCCTTGATCTCCACCACAACATGCCGACCGCCATCTTTACGGCAGGCCAGGCGCACCGATCCCCCATTGGGCGTGAACTTCACGGCGTTGCGCAGGAGGTTCCAGAATATCTGCTGCATCCGCGTGGCGTCGGCGTCCACAATGAACGGGCCGTCTCCGGCATCCATCCCAAATCGCAGCCTCCGGGCGTCAATGTCGCCCTGAACCACCTCCACCACCCGTCTGAGAACCTGTTCCAACTCGATAGGCTTGCGCTCCAACTCGATCTTGCCGCGGGATAGGCGCGTGACATCCAGCAGGTCTTCGATCAGCCGCGTCTCCATATCCACATTGCGCCCGATCAATTGCAAAATTTCCCGCGTTCCCTCGTCCAGGCCACCCTGGCCCTGGAGCAGCGCCAATGCCGCGACCACCGGCGTCAGCGGCGTGCGCAGTTCGTGGCTCAGGGCCGCCAGGAAATGATCCTTAGCATGCGATGCCTCCTCTGCCGCCGCCTTGGCCCGTTCGGCACTGACTTTGGCCGCGGCCAGGGCTTTCTCCTGCGATTTGCGCTCCGATATATTCTGTTTGACCGCGATGAAATTGCGGATCGCTCCGCCGCTGTCGCGCAGCGGCGAGATGGTGTTTTCCTCCACGTAATGCGAGCCATCCTTGCGGCGGTTGATCATTTCGCCTTGCCAGACCTCGCCCCGCCCCAGCGTCTCCCACATCTGGCGGTAGAAGTCCTCGCCCTGCACGCCCGACTTGAGGATGCGGTGATTCTGTCCGATGATTTCCAACCGGCCGTAGCCGGTCAGTTCGCAGAATGCCTGGTTGGTCCACAGGATGGAGCCTTGGGCATCGGTAATCGCGATGCCGTTGGCGGCGGCCTCCAGGGCGGCGGCATGGAGACGCAATTCCTCATGAGTATTTTCATTAGCCCGCCTTTGCCGAATGGCCAAGCGGACGCCCCAAACAACCAATGCCAGTACAGCCCATGATGCCGCCATGGCGGCCCACGGCAAGCACGTGACCAATCTGGGCCATGTCCAGCAGGCAACCGCAGCGCCGCTCACAGCCAGCAGGGCCACAGCCAGGAATATCGAGATTTCTCGTATTGTGCTCCGACTCATGGTAGTTTCCAACGCCAACTTCAGCAGCCAACCCCCGGCGTCATCAGCCGGGAACCTGCGTTCGATAGGCACTATCCTAGGCATCGCACAAGCGATTTGTCCCCAGACACACACAGAACTCCTCACCAACCATTGCCAAGCCGGGTTTACTTTGCTCACTCCCCCACCCTGCAAATAACCATTACGCGTCGCCAAAGGTAATGATAGGCGCTCTCACTCATGCCAGCCTTCCTCTAAATGCCCGGACACCTAACCGCCGATTTTTGCCTGTACCGCAAAACCGCTCGAACGACCGATAATGTTTGTAGTACGCGTCCTATAACCTAAAATCCCGGTCGTCGGGCATTGGATTGCCAGATTGACTCTGGGCGTATGATATTTGCCATATGAGGCTTGGCCTCGGCGAAAGGCTATTGTGATATTCGAGGATCCCAGCGGACGCCGTTGGATGAGGTTCCGCATTTTCATCGTCGGGCTGCTTCTGCTTGGCCTGCTTATTGTTGTCGATACGGTGATCGTGGCCTGGTCCGTTCCGGTCCTGCCCGCCGTCGCCGCCACCTCGGCACGCCAGCGCGCTTTATTGGGCGGCATAGTGGAACCGTTGATTCACCCCCAGGTTCCCGGGACCAATCCCGCCGTGGTCACCCCGCCCGGACCCAGGTCCGCCGCAACCCATCCCGATCGCTCCCTGGCTTCCTTCGCCGCGTTGCCGTTCATCAATGCCGCCTTCGTGGTGCAGGATGATCCCCAGAGCGTCGCCGATCTGCGCGATCATCTCCGCCAGGTGCAGATGGTATTCCCCGACTACCTGAGCTTTTCCACCGGCGACGGAAATATCGTCTGCCATGTCGATGCCAACCTGGCGGCGCTGCTGGCGTCGGGGCCGGCCATGGTGCTGCCCCGGCTTTCCAATACCGATGAGCGGGGAAACTGGCGCACCGATGAACTGCGCGAGTTGTTTAAGGATCCCGACGCCGCCGACATCTTCATCGATCAGACCATCGCCGCCCTGGAGCGGATCGACGCCCGCGGCGTCAATCTGGATATCGAAGGTCTGGATGCGGCCGACAAGGACTTGTTCGTCGCCTGGCTGGACAATTTCACCGATGCCCTGCACGTCCGCAAGTTCGCGGTCACGGTGGATGTGCCCATGAACGATGCGGCCTTCGACCTGGAGGCCATAGCGGGAATCGCCGACGCCGTACTGCTCATGGCCTACGACCAGCACTTCGCCACCGGTTCGCCGGGCCCCATAGCCGCCCAGCCCTGGTTTACCGAGGGCCTGGACGATGTCATCCAGGCGATAGACCCGCGCAAACTCATTGTCGGCCTGGGCGCTTACGGCTACGACTGGAAAACCGGCCAGCGCCAGGCCCGCGCGCTTTCCTTCAGCGAAGCCATGACCATCGCCGGACTCTACGGGGCCCATGTCGAGACCGAACTGGCTTCGGTGAACAGCCATTTCAATTACACCGACGATGATGGAATCAAGCACCAGGTGTGGCTGCTGGATGCGGTTTGCGCCTGGAACCAGTACCATGCCGCCCGCCAAGCCAAGGTTCGGGGCGTGGCCCTATGGCGCACGGGGCAGGAAGAGCCGGCCGTCTGGAGTTTTCTAGGCGGCGAGCACCCTGGCCAGTTCGCGCCCCGCACCCTGGCCGCGGTCAACGCCCCCGACGTCGTCAGCATCAACGGAGACGGCGAGTTCCTGCGCGTGCAAAACACGGCCCGCAACGGCCAGCGCGACCTGACTTTCGATGGCGACTTCATCGACTACGCCAGCTATGACACACTGCCTTTCTCCTTCGAGGTCGAACAACTCGGCCGCGGCAGCCCCACGGATCTGGCCCTGACATTTGACGATGGACCCGATCCGCAATGGACGCCGGCAATTCTGGACATGCTGGCCAGGAACCACGCCAAGGCGGCCTTTTTTGTGGTCGGTTCCCAGGGCGAGCGGTTCCCCGAGTTGCTGGTCCGGGAATTTGCCGAAGGGCACCTGATCGGCAACCACACCTTCAGCCATCCCGATCTCAGCAAGAGCGCCCCGGGGTGGCTGCGGATCGAGTTGAACTCCACCCAGCGCTTGATCGAAGCCAAAACCGGGCGCTCCACCACCCTGTTCCGCGCCCCCTATGACACCGACACCCAGCCGGTGACCCTGGCCCAGTTAGCACCATTGCGGCAGGTCACGCAGATGGGCTACATCATTGTCGGAGCCGGCGTCGATTCCGAGGATTACACCAGGCCGGGTGTGGATCGCATCGTCGCCAACGTGCTGGGAATCCTGGCCGTCAATCACGCCAATATCCTGGTCTTTCACGATGCCGGAGGCGACCGCAGCCAGACGGTAGCGGCCGTGGATCGCCTTATCCCGCTGCTGCGCGGCAAGGGCTATCGGATGGTCGGCCTCGATCAGCTCCTGCGGCAATCGCGCGATTCGCTCATGCCCGCGGTGGCCGCCGGAGAAAACACCATCGTCAACGGCGGCGCCCTGCTGGTTAATCTGCATCGCCATGGCTGGCAGGTAATAGTGGTCCTGTTTGCGGCAACTACGCTCATTTCCATGGGCCGCATCGTGATGCTCGGCTTCCTGGTGCTGGGCTCGGCCCGCCGGGCCCGGCGCAGCGCGCCGGCCGCGGCGGCCTTCGAGCCGGAGGTGACCGCCATCATCCCGGCCTACAACGAGGGCAAGGTCATCGGCCGCACCCTGCAGGCCTTGCTGGCCGGCGACTATCCGAAATTGTCCGTGATGGTGGTTGACGATGGCAGCACCGACAATACCAGCGACGTCGTCAAGCAGTGGCGGAGCCGCGATAGTCGCGTGGAGTTGATCACGCAGGCCAACGCCGGCAAGTCCGACGCCTTGAATCGGGCCTTCGCCCGGGCCGGCACGGACTACATCGTCACCATCGACGCCGACACCATCGTGCATCGGCAGACGGTCCGCAGGCTGATCGAACCCTTCGCCGACAATTCCGTGGACGCGGTTTGCGGCAACGTGCAGGTGGGCAACGTAAGTGGGTTGCTCACGGCGTTTCAGAACGTGGAATACGTTACGTCGCAGAACTACGACCGGCGGGCCTTCGACCGCCTCAACTGCATAGCGGTGGTGCCCGGGGCCACCGGGGCATGGCGGCGGCAGTGCGTCCTGGACGCCGGCGGTTATTCGACGCAGACCCTCACCGAAGACGCCGACCTGACCCTGGCCATCCTATCCCGTGGCGGGCGCATCGTTTATGCACCGGACGCCCGCAGCGTAACCGAAGCCCCCGTCTCCCACCTGGCCCTCTTCCGCCAGCGTTTCCGCTGGAGTTTCGGCACCTTGCAGTGTCTCTGGAAGCATCGTGGCTGTCTGTTCCACGGCACCCTGGGCTGGGTGGCGCTGCCCAACATGTTGCTGTTCCAGATTTTCTTCCCCATCCTCTCCCCGCTGGGCGATCTGATCCTCATTCTCTGCCTGCTGCGCCATGACTATATGGCGGTGGCCGGCGGCTACCTGGCGTTCCTGGCCATGGATCTGGTGGGTTCGGCCATTGCCTTCCGTCTGGACCGCCAGCCTCTGGCCGGGATCTGGGTGGTGCTGGTGCAGCGTTTCTACTACCGGCAGTTCATGTATTTCGTCACTTTCGCGGCCCTGCTGGCCAGCCTGCGCGGCCGCCGGCACGGCTGGAACAAGCTCCAACGGGCCGGCAGCGTCAACATGCCCGCGCCCCAGACCGCCGCTGTGTAGCGCACAGGCCCCGACTCCACGTTTCCCTGCGGAAAAAACCACGGCTAAAAGATTATGGTCGCGTGATGGCACTGGCACTGGCACTGGCGCGAGAGGCCGAGATTTCGCGAACCCGCGACCGGGCATGCTGGACAATGTCATTGAGGGCCGGCCCGTGCAACGCATGAGACCCAACGAGGACGAGGCTCTGGTACCCAGGATAGGCGTCGTCATGGTCGCCGGCCGCAAATTGCGCGTCGGCCCGCAGACACATTTGAACGAAACGGGGAGTATTGCGTCTTTCCCAGTCATCCGGCATCGCCGCCTGCCAACAGGCGATGCCGCCGTAGATACTGCCGGCCATGAGCACCGCCACGCCCGTCCCCGCCAAAAACCGAAGCATCATGTTGATGCGTATTCCGAGCATGGGCATGGCGCGTGTCTGACTGCCTGGATTCCGGGCTAATCGCCACATAATTTTCACACGGCTCCGGTTGGGACGGCATGGTTGCACAATGGGCAGGCTATGTGGGCCTGTCCCCGGGTCGCTTGGCCGCACATGATGAGCGCCGCCGATTAACGTATTATGGGGGTAATGTGAAGCGTGCGTGAAGGCGGCAGGAAAGGGTTGATGTCCACAGGCGTTGCGAAACGGACCAGCCAATCACAGCAAGTCGACCACCCCGCGCCGTGCCAGCCGGCGTAGTTTATTAAAGCTGGCCGCGCCGCCGGCGGACTCTCCGCCAGCCCGAATCACCTCCGCCGCCGGTTTCTTTCCGTCGATGGCCCGCAGCATCCGGAACTCGTCCTCATCCACCGTGAAATGTTTCTCGCCCCACAGCACCACGCCGGGAATTTCCCGCCAGTCGCGATTATAGAAGCGGTGAAAGTGATCCACGCGCCGGCCGACGCGGGGAATCATCGTTGCCAACTCCGCATCCGGTTTTTCCACCGCCGCCAGGGTGCGTTGGCGGAACTCGTCGCTGCGGCAGTCCTCCCCGAGGGGGTCGCAGTGGAAGGAATTCATCTTCAGATAGAGCATCGTGGTGGCGGCGGGCCGACGGCGCAGATGCCAGAACCGGTGCCCACGGAAAACGATCACGTCGCGAGCATGGTCCGCGATCATGACTTGGCGTGCCCTCGCCAACGCCGCTTCGGGATAGCGGTCGGGCGAGAGGCTGGCCCGCAACTGCACCGAGGTATTGAAGGGATTGACCTCCGTTTCCTCGTAGGGATACAGCACCAGGGTCGATCCCGGCTGCACGTGGACCGATATGCCAACGGAGAACTCCGAGGCGAAACGATCCTTGTGGGCCAGGGGCTCGGGGGCGGCGTTGGCCTCGTAAGCCTTAATGTGGCGTTCGGAGAGAACCATCTCGTGCGGCGCGACGCCCACCAGCGCGCCGATGGACTGACAGACTTCCGCGGCGTAATCGGCGCCGTCGGGGAACTCGTACATGGCCTGCTGTTTGTCGCCGATGGCGAATTCCTTCATCAGTTTGGTCTTGAGGTTACGCTCCACCTGGTCGACAATCCTGGCGAACACCGATTCGCTGACCCCGCCGCGGATGTGGACGTATCCTTCGCGGGAAAACTGGTGGGCGTGCTGTTCGGGATCGAATAGGAAGAGTTTTTCAGACATGGGAGTCTCATTTCTAGACTGACGACGCCTGGGGCACCAGAGCCTTGCCGCTGATACCGTCAAGCGACTGGACGAGAATTCGCCGCAGCAGATGCTCGGCCAGAGGGAAGACGGAATCGGACTTGTGGTAATGGTAATAGAGGTTGGGCGTGCCGTTGGCCTCGATGATGGCCCCGCCGGACTCGGCCAGGGGGACGCTGGGATCGCGGGTGATAAGGTCCAGGCCGACGAAGCGGGCCCCCAGAGCCCGCACGGCCCGCTGGCCATCCCTGACAATGGAATGGCAGAGCAGGGACGTGGCCGTGGTGTTGTCGACGCCGCAATTCTCGTTGATGATGGTCTTGAGCTGAATGGGCATCCCGGCCGCCGGGACGGAGCGCAGCGACAGCCCCTGCCGGGCCAAGGTCCGCCGCATGTCCAGGTCGATGGCGATGAGCACCTGAGACATATCCGACCCGTGACGCAGGCGTTGGTCGTTGGCCTGGTGCAACAGTTGGACAATGCTGCTCCGGCCATCGGCGACCACCGCGGGCGGCCGGCGGATGAAGGCATCGATAAGCCGGCCATCGAGGTAGAGCAGACGGTAATTGTCCCCGGCCAGTTGTTCTTCGATCAACAGTTCGTCGCTGTACACGCTGGCCGCCGCCGCCGCCCGGGCCAGATCATATACCGAGCGTATGCCGGTGCTGACGCCGCGGCCGCCGCCGGTGCCGCCGGCGGGCTTGACCACGCAATCCCTCGCCTCGGCGTGGAGAAATGCCAGGGCCGGACGCATGTCTCGCAGCGTGAACGCCGCGTAGGCGGGCATGGGCAGGTTCTGGGCTTGGAGAATCTTGTGGGTGAGCACCTTGTCGTGCAAGATGCGCAGGGTAACGGGATCGTCGATGGCCGAGACATTCTCAAAGACCCGGGTGCAGGCTCCATTAAGAGTTATTTGCATCACATCGGGGCTCAAAACCGTGCATTGTCCGCCAAGAGCCTCGGCGGCCTGGCGCCAGACCCGGCGGTGGAATTCATCCAGATTCCGCCCCGCCGCTCGGCGCCGGGGATCGCGCAGGCGCAGAAAAGCCCGCCCCATAGCCAGGGCGTACAAACCCGCGAGTGTCCAGCGATTGATCCAAAGGCGATTCATAGTCCGTCCAGGCCAGGCCAATGCAGCAGGAGGGAGGGCGGCGGTCCACGCCGGGACTGGGGAGGCGCAGTGTACAGAAGCAGCGCTAGTCTCGGTCCACCTACTGACATTGCTGTGACTTTGTATGCCGCCAGCGGCAAATGGGTCAACGGGGAAAACGGGGGGGGGGGAGGGACAGAGTCGAGAGGCGAGGGGTCGGATCGGATACTGGACGAATTCCCGCAGAGACAAAAGAAGTAGGCGGCAAAGGGGAAGATGAAGATGGTGGCGCGCGGAGACGCGAAAACATCGAGCGAGCTCGTCAAGAAAATAATTGTCGGTGCAGGCGGGTTTTAGTTATTTTGCAGCATGTTTGTTCTAATTATGCCGTGGGACACTCCAAGCCCAATTCACGCAGCATGCGCTGGCGCGGGACGTGAATGGGGACGGGGCCGGAGGGGTCGGGCATCGTGCGGATGGGCCTCCATGATGGCCCGCAGCAGCAGCGTCTGCGGTTGCGGCAAACCCTTCTTGAGCATTTTCTCGGCGTGGGTTGGGCTCTTTTTGGTGGCCCGGTATTCCAGCACTCCCCAGGAGGCATAAGCGCCAAGCACGCCTTGTTGCTCATGCCGTCGCAGCAAAGCTTCGGGGTCATCATGGTTTAAGTAGCGTTCCATGGTTCTGGACATGCGTAGGCGTGGCGACGAACCAAGGAAATCGAGGAAACGATCGGCCAGAAGACTGCTGGCTTGCTTCCATCCGGCCAGGTTATCGGGCGCGGGAACCTCGTTGGCATGAACGCCGGAGACGCTCGCCAGGCGTTGCGCTTCTCCCTGGGTTCAGCCACATTGCTCGCGGACGTTATCGCGGCAAGCCGCTAAGGGTTGACCCCGTCAGGAGGCAGGAGGCGAGGGGGGGGAGCCCTCATCCTATCCTTCCCCCGGAGTACCAGGGGAAGGGATCTGGGCCGAAGACTCGACGTGGATAGGTTGGTGCGAAATCAGGTTTCGCCCGGGGGAGGGGATGGTTATAATATGGGACAGCAGATGCCGGGGGACGTGGAAACGCACCGGCCAATGCTGCTGGAAAGCGAGGAACGGATGGTGTTGACCATTTCACTGCCAACCGAAGACGAGACCCGACTGCGTGATCGGGCACGCGCCGCCGGGCAGGACTTGGGACAATACGTTCAGCAGCTGATCGCCAGGGAACTGGTGGCGCCGCTGTCGCTGGCCGAGGCCGCCGAGCCCATGGCCCGGGCCGTGGAAGGCGCCGGGGCTTCAGAAGATGAGTTCACCGCGGCTATTCTAAAGGCCCGCGACGCGGCCCGGCGGGCCCGGCGTCGCCGACCGGCATGACCGCCACGCGACCAATCCGAGTGGTGTACGACTGCGTCGTCTTCCTCCAGGGGGCGGGAAGGCGCACCAGCCCATCTCGTAAGTGTCTCGATCTTATTGACACGGGGATGCTGCAACTGTGCCTCAGTCCAGATGTGCTGGCGGAAATAGACGAGGTGATCCATCGTCCCGAACTGCGGCGGAAGTTTCCACTGCTTGATTCGGCGGCAGCGTAGGCACTGTTACGCACGGCGCGTGAGAAGTCGCTGATCTTCGCGGTTGTTCCCAAAGTGTTTGCACTTCCACGAGACCCCGATGATGAGCCTTACGCCGACCTTGCCATCGCCGCAGAGGCAAAATACCTGGTCACCTGGAACTACAAACACCTCACCTACCTCATGGCACAGAACACGCCTGAAGGAGTGGAATTCTGCCGCCGCTTCCCCGCTCTAAAAATTGTGGCCCCTCCAACACTGCTGCGTGAGGTGGAACGGACGACGGCCAAGTAGACGGTGTACGGGGCGGGAATTCGGGGGTCGGGACAGAGGGGCAAGGAAGAGGTCGTGGGTGTCGCGACAGGCACTGGGCAGGGGGATGGGTATACTGGGGGAATGGCTCTGCAAAGGTGGTGAGTATGACAGGTAATTATTTCGCGTTGGCTACGCTGGTGACTCTGGCCATGCTGGGGCCGGGGGCGCTGGGCGGGGAAGGAGAATGGGAAGCGGTGGGCCTGTCGGGGGGCGGGGCGATGTTCAATCCGGTCATCAGCCCGACGGACCCCAAGACGGCTATCGTCCACTGCGATATGAGCGCGGCGTACCTGACGGCCGACGGTGGGGCAAGCTGGCACATGATCCCCACGACACAGTTGCACTCCAATACCCGCTGCCGGGCGGCTTTCCACCCTACCGAGGCACAAATCATCTATTCACCCAGCGGCCAATCCACGCTCAAAGTAAGCCATGATGGCGGCGCCCACTGGGAAACACTGAACAAATTCGACGAAGAACTGATCGGCCCACTGGTCATAGACCCGCGACAGCCGGAACGCATGGCCGTGGGAGCGGGCAAGAGCCTGAGACTGTCGGCCGATGGCGGCAAAACCTGGCAGACGGGCAAGGGAGTCAAAGGCTCCTTCGTGGGTGCGGTATTCGTCCATAACGAAGGTAAGGCGGTGCGCATCGTCGCCGGGACAGACCAGGGGGCGTTCCGGTCCGATGACGGCGGGGTAAGCTGGGCGGAGGCCTGCGGCGGCCTGGAAGCCAGGGAGCTGCGCTGCCTGGTGGGCGGAACCAAGGACAACACCACTATCCTGTACTGCACAATTGCGGGGCAGGAGAAGAACGGGCAATACGCAGGGGGGATATATCGATCGGAGGACCTGGGGCAGAGCTGGGAGAACGCCAACGGAACGGGCCTCAACCTGGACATCAAGAAATTCGACCAGTGGGCGGAGAACCCCATCGCCCAATACTACAACCTGGCCACCAGCGATCAGCAGCCGTCAACCATCTGGGCATCCAATGCCAATACCGGCATCCCACCCCCCCACCATGCCAGCGTGTGGCGGTCGGATGACGCCGGGAAGACCTGGCGGGCGACTTTCTTCCCCGACCCGCGCTATCCGGGCTGCAATGTCGCCAAGGATTACACGGTCGTGGAAGATGGCCAGTTCTACCAAAACATCGCCCAGATGGCCCTGGATCCCCACAACGGGGACCACGTGCTGCAAATTATGGGCGGCCAGTGTTACTACACCAACGACGGGGGCAAGAGTTGGCTGTGCGGCCACGCCAAATGCGCCGGCACACCGCAGCCGGGCTGCGCCTGGCGCTGCACGGGGCTGGTGGTCACCACCACCTGGCACTACTACATAGACCCCCACGAAGCCAACCGGCACTATATATGCTACACGGACATCGGGTTTGCCCGGTCGCTGGACGCCGGGAAGAGCTGGATGTGGTTGTCGAAGCACAATTCCTCGCCGTGGCGGAATACCTGCTACGAGTTGGCCTTCGATCCCGAGCGGCCGGGGCGCATATTCGGGGCGTTCTCCAATGTCCACGACATCCCCAACGGCAACATCATCTACAACCACCACCGCGCCAGCGGCCCAGGGGGCATCTGCATCTCCGATGATTTCGCGGCCACGTGGAAGCCACTGGCTGGCGGGCTGCCGACGGCGCCGGCGACGGGAATCGTCGTGGACCCCAAGAGCCCCAAAGAGGCGCGGACGCTTTACGCCGGGTTCTTTGGCCAGGGCGTATTTCAATCGGGCGACGGAGGCAAGAGTTGGGCCGCCAGGAACGCGGGCCTGGGCAGCGCAGCGAACATGCGCGTCAACCGCGTGCAACTGCATGGGGATGGCACGCTCTTCGCCTTGATCACCGCCAGGGTCGAGGGGCGCAAGTTCATGGATGACGGCGTGGGCCTGTATAGGTCGACCAACGGCGGGCAGGACTGGCAGCGCCTAACCGGCACGGCGCCGTGCCTGTGGCCCAAGGATTTCACGGTGGACCCGGCGGACAGCCGCATCGTCTACCTGGGTCTGTGCGACGCCAACGGCAAGGAGGCCGGGGGTCTGTACCGCACGAGCGACGGCGGGACTTCGTGGCAACTGCTGACGCGGCAGGGCCGGGAGCATTTCGGGGCGTATCTGCATCCGCATCGGCCGGGGTGGATATATGCCACGCTGACCGAGGATGCGCCGAGCTACGGTTTGTATCTAAGCAAGGATAACGGCAAGACATTCAAGGCCCTGGAAGGATTGCCGTTCGACAATGCGATGCGCGTCACCTTCGACGGCGCCGACGACAAGGTGATCTACGTGAGCACCTTCGGCGGGAGCGTTTGGCGCGGGCCGGCGGAATAATCAATATGAAATCCATGACCCCACGACAGCGTTGGTTGGCGGTTCTCAATCGCCAGCGGCCGGACCGCCTTCCCACGGATTACTGGGCCACGTCCGAGCTTGACGACCGCCTCAAGGCCGATCTCGGCTGCGCCGATGACGAGAGTTTGTGGGGAAAACTGGGCATCGACCACATGCGCGGCGCAGGCCCGCGCTGCACGCTTGCCCATCATCCCCACGACCCCAAGGCCAACATCTGGGGCATTCGCTATCGCAACGTAAACTACGGCACGGGATCGTACAACGAGGCCGCGCATCATCCGCTGGCCAAGGCCACCACGCTGGAAGAGGTCCATGCCTACCGCTGGCCGACGCCGGATGATTATGACTACGCGCCCGTGGGCGAGGCACTGGCGACCGATGACAGCTATCGGGCGATCAAGGCGGGTGCATACGAGCCATTCCTTCTCTATTGCGCACTGCGGGGCATGGAGCAGGCATTTGAGGACATGGCGGTAAACCAGGAGATCCTGCAGGGCATCCTGGGACACGTTTTTGATTTCTACTACGAGCACAATCGCCGAATTTTCGAGGCGGGTGCGGGCAAGATCGACGTCACGTACGTCGCCGAGGACCTGGGGGGACAGACGGGGCCGCTGTTCAGCCTGGATTATTATCGCCGATTCCTCGTGCCCAACCAGAAGAAGATGGCCGATCTGGCCCGGTCCTTCGGCGTACACGTCTTCTACCACACCGACGGCTCGGCCCGCTGTTTCCTGAACGATCTGGTGGAGACGGTGGGGATCGATGTACTCAATCCCATCCAGTGGCGCTGCCCGGGGATGGAGATCGATGGATTGGTGCGTGATTGGGGGGACCGTATCGCCTTCCACGGCGCGATAGACAACCAGCAGACGATTCCGTTCGGCACGCCCCAAGACGTGGCGGCGGAGGTGCGCAATTGCGCCGACTTGTTCCGCGGGCGGCGGTGGATATGCGCTCCATGCCATAACATGCAGGCGGTCACGCCGACGGCCAATGTGGTGGCGCTTTACGAGACAGCACGGGACATAAGTGATGGGGGGACATGGGTTTGAACAGAGCAGAAGACGACGCGGCAAGAAATACCGAGAAAAATGCACAAAAGATTTTTTAGTCTTGTCATCGCACTTTTCCGCTCCTACTGTCGTAACTGCGATTGTTCCGGACGAGCTAAGGCGGACGGCTGAGGCACTTTGGGCCCACTATTCTGGCCGGAGCACTAGCAGAGGATAGCCATGGAGAATGACCGTCGTAATTTTCTACGGCAGAGCCTGGTTGTACTGGGCGCCGTCGGGGGCGCAGCAGCGCTAAGCAAATTGGTCGTGGCGCAACCGGCCGGCGAGCCGACCAGCAGCGCCGGGGCCACCTGCCCGGCGTGCGCCGCCGAAAACGCCTCAAGGCACGCGCTGGGGACCGATCACCAAGTGCTGCATATTCATGGCGGGAAGATGATGCATGCCCCGCGGCCGGCGAGCGACCCGGAAGTGCGCCAGGGCCATCCCAATCGCAAATGGGTCATGGTCATCGACCTGGCCAAATGCGACGGGTGCGGGCACTGCACCATGGCCTGCTCCAAGGCCCACTTCGTCCCGGACACGCGGCAGTGGATCAAGGTGCTGACCATGAGGGACGCCGAGAGCACCGCCCCTTATTTCTTCCCCCAGCCTTGTTTCCATTGCGATAATCCGCCCTGCACCAAGGTCTGTCCTGTGGATGCCACGTTCAAGCGCGAGGATGGGGTGGTGCTGATCGACAATGAGCGCTGCATCGGCTGCCGCTTCTGCATGGCGGCGTGCCCGTACGGGGCGCGCAGCTTCAACTGGGGCCACCCGCATGAGCCGCCCGAAGCCGCGGCCGAGCCTTATTCCCCCGAACAGGGTTTCCCGCGGCGCGTGGGCACGGTGGAAAAGTGCGACTTCTGCGCGGATATGGCCATTGACGGCATGCTGCCGCACTGCACCAGCGGATGCCCTATGGGAGCGATCTATTATGGCGACGCCAATGAAGACGCGGTGACCAATTCCGCCGGGGATACCCAGAGGCTGTCGCAACTGATGATCGACCGCTCCGGCTACCGGCATCTGGAGGAACTAGGCACCAACCCGCGGGTGTATTACTTGCCGCCGAAGAATCGCGCGTTCCCGTTTGCCCCACGGCAACACGGTATGCCGGTGGGCGCATTCCCGTCCGGGAAGAAAGGCTAAACGACCATGGCGTCGCAGCACGGCGGCCAAAAGGCTGGAGCCGGAAATCCTCAGGCAATGTCAGCCGCCGTGGCAGCGTCCCGGGCGGTGGAAGCGGACATCCTTTCGACGCTGGGGCCGATGAGCCGGGGGCAGAAGACTTGCGCCCTGATCCTGGGAGCGGTGTGCGGCTGGGGGCTGTGCGCCTATATCCACCAACTGCGCATCGGCCTGTCGGCAACGGCGATGACGGACTACTTTTCCTGGGGCGTTTACATCATCAACTTCGTGTTCTTCATCGGCATCAGCCACGCCGGGACGCTGGTTTCGGCGATCCTGCGGGTAACGGGCGCGGAATGGCGGCGGCCGATCACGCGCATGGCCGAGGGAATCACGGTAATGGCGTTGATGATCGGTGGCCCCATGGTGATCGTGGACATGGGCCGTCCGGATCGCATCTGGCACGTGCTGGTTTACGGGCGCCTTTCCTCGCCCATCCTCTGGGACCTATGCTCGGTGACCACCTACCTCACGGGCAGCCTGATTTATCTGTACTTGCCGATGATCCCGGACATGGCCATCCTGCGGGATCATCCCGGCTATCTGGCGCCGTGGCGGCGGTCGCTGTACCGGCGGCTTTCTTTGGGTTGGACGGGCACGACCGACCAGTGGAAGCGGCTGCACGCGGCCATCGGCGTCATGGCCCTGGTGATCATCCCGGTGGCCATTTCGGTGCATACGGTGGTGTCCTGGATCTTCTCCATGACCCTGCGGCCGGGCTGGCACAGCACCATCTTCGGACCCTATTTCGTGGTCGGGGCCATCTTCTCGGGGATCGCGGCGCTGCTGACGGCCATGACGGTTTTCGTCACCATCTTCCCGGTGCTGCACAAATACATCACCCTCGACCACTTCAAGAAGCTGGCCTCGCTGCTCCTGGCCGTCAACCTCATCTATATCTACTTCACGGTCAGCGAATACCTGACCATGGGTTACATGTCGGAATCGCCGGACCGCAAGCTGATGGATGCCCTGTTCAGCGGCCCCTACGCCACGCAATTCTGGCTTATGGCCATCTTCGGGCTGTTCATCCCGGCCCTGATGCTGGCCCTGCCGGTCACGCGCACTATGCGTGGCATCCTGGTCGCGTCGCTGCTGATCAACGTGGGTATGTGGCTGAAGCGCTACGTGATCGTCGTGCCCACCCTGAATTCGCCTTTCATGCCGGTGCTTAATCTGGTTCATCCCGGGCAGCCCATTCACTACGTGCCTACCTGGGTGGAATGGTCTATCACCGCCGGGGCCTTCGCGGGCTTCTGCCTGCTTTATCTGCTGTTCTCCAAGGTGTTTCCGATCGTGTCGATGTGGGAAGTGGAGGAAGATGCCCCGGCAGCCCATGCGGCGCCGGCGGCGGGTTCGGTTGCAGGGGCCGCCAACCTGGCCAGGGAGGCTCTGCCATGAAAGCTACGATCGACAACCGCACACTGCTGTTGATAATCCCCGCCCTGCTGGCCGTGGCCTGGGGGGCGGCGGGAGCGACGACGCAAGAGACCCTGGGCCCCGATGCCGCCAAAGTGCAAATTGTCCTCAGCAGCGGCATCGAAGATAAGAAACCCATACTCCGCGCCGATGTGTCGATGGACGGCAAGCCGCTGAAGGACGTCAAAGTGCAATTCGCGGTCAAACGCACGTTCGGCGAACTGGTGCTGGGGAACGACCAGACCTTGGATGATGGTTCGGCGGCGGTGGCATTCCCGGACGATCTGCCGGGCGGCCCTGGCGGCGAATTGGGCATTGTGGCCCGGGTAGTGGAGCCCGAGCGCTATAAGGGCGCCGCGGGCCAGGCGACGCTGACAGGCGGACTGGCGGTGACACCGGTGGACCAGCCGGCATTTCCGCGGGCGCTGTGGGCGCCGCATGCCCCGCTGCCGCTGGTGTTCACCATCGTGATCCTGCTGGCGGGAGTGTGGAGCGCGTATGTGTTTTGTGTGATTCAGATCATTCGCATCCGCAAAGGAGACCGAAAATGAGTGGACGCCGACGTGGTTGGATAGTCAAAGCGGGGATGGTGGCGCTGGCGGCGGTGATGTCGGCGCCGCTGTGGCCAGCGTGGGCCGCGGACGCGCCACAGGAAGCGTGGGTGGCCCCGGCGCGGGCGGCCAAGAAGAAGAACCCGCTGCCGGCCGACGCGGCCAACCTGGCCGCGGGCAAGAACGTCTATGTGGCCCAGTGCCTGCAATGTCACGGCACCGCGGGCAAGGGCGACGGCCCGGCGGCCAAGGATCTGCAGACCAAACCCGGCGATCTGAGCAACCCAAAACTCAATGAGCAGAGCGACGGGGCGCTGTTTTGGAAGATCACCGAGGGGCGCAAGCCCATGCCGTCCTTCGAGAAGCTCCTGGCTGAAGATCAACGCTGGCAGGCAATAATTTACGTGCGCACGCTGTCGCCCCAAGCGGCCGACGGCGCCAAGACCAACTGAAGTGTGGAGTCCATATCAGGTGTGCGGTAAACGATCGGCCGGGGTCTGTCGCGACGATGGAGACTGGCAAGTGCATCTGGCTCCGCCTGACGGAGCAAAGGCCAATTCTGGAAGGAGTAGTCATGCATAAAGTGTTACTGGGCATCCTTGTGGCAGGATTGTTCATGCTGGCCCCGGCATGGGGGCAGGACAATAGCGCCAACAACGCACCCGTCACCCGCGAGGAATTCGAGCAGTTGAAGAAGGACAACGCCGAATTGCGCAAAGAGATGGCGGAACTTAAAAAGCAGCAGGCTGAACAGGCCAAGGCCGAGGAAGAGGACTCCAACGACCACGAAAAACACCTGAAAGACCTGGAACAGGCCATAAAACAGGCCAAGCCAGGGCTGGAGGGATTGGTTGTGGCCGGGGATATGAATGTCGGTTTTGTCTCGCAAAAGGGAACCAATTCATCGTTCTTCGCCGACATGAGCCCGCTGATACTCTGGCAGCCCACTAACTCGCACATCCTTATCGAAACAGCCTTCGATCTGGGCATAGGAGGCGCCGACGTCACTTCGGAAACCACAAGCGTGACATTGAACCTGGCGGACATTTCCTATGACATCTGCGACTACTGCACCATCGGCGGCGGATTGTTCGCGGTCCCGTTCGGACAATATCACAATCACTTCGATCCGCCATGGGTCAACAAGTTTCCCGATGATCCGCTGGCCTTCGACGCCATCGCGCCGATCTCGGAAACGGGCTTTTTCGTCAAGGGCGCCATCCCATCGGGAACGACGCGCTGGACGTACGATGTCTACGTGGCCAATGGACCAAACCTCATCACCAACGATCCCAACGCCGCCGGCCAGCTCAATTTCAATGACTATACGGACTTGAACGGCAACAAAGCCGCCGGGGGGCGAATCGGCTTCCTCCCCTTTACCGATGTGGAGATGGGCTATTCCCTGCAGTATTCCGAACCCAACCCCACGGGATTCCAGCGTGTGCGGGCCCTGCTTCAAGCGGCCGATGTTCACTGGAAACCCGTGGTCAACGCCCTGAGCGGCCAGTTTGATCTGGCCGGGGAGTGGATCTGGGCCGACGTCAGCGGGGCCACTTACGATCCGACCGGCGGGTTGGGATTTGGCCCGGTTTCTTTCAGTAACTATTCACAAGGCGGATATGCGTCGTTGGGCTACCGCCCCTCGCTGGTGGAGAGCAAGTTCCTTCGCAACCTGGAATTCCTGGTTCGCTACGACAGCCTGCAAAGCTCGCTGGCTTCCCCGGGCGGGGAAAGCGAATCTCGCCTGACCCTGGGCGTGGACTACTGGGTGACGCCATACTGCGTCGTCAAGACCGCATACGAATTCGATCACAAGAAAGTCGGCCCAAGCCAGAATGCGTTGCTATTCCAGGTCGGGTTCGGCCTCTAGGACGGAGCTTTCCATGCTAAACTCAAAACCCAATTCGTGGTTCGCTTTGGTTATCGTACTTGGCGGGGCCCTGGCCGGAGGGCTGGTCTTGGGCTGTGGCAGCCAGCCGCAATCCACCGCCGCTTCCAGCCCCGCGACCCAGCCCGCCAGTTTTGCCCTGTTCGGCCCGCCTCCGGTAAAATCCGGGGTGCAGATGTGGTCGGAAAACTGCGCCCGCTGCCACAACCTGCGCCCGCCGGAAGAATTCAGCAACGCCCAATGGGCGGCGATCGTCCACCACATGCGCTTGCGCGCCAATCTGACCGGCCCGGAAGCCGAGGAAATCCTCAAGGTCCTCCAGGCCAGCAACTGACGCGACCGGCCAGTCCAGGCTTTTTTTATGCTCCATGGCCACCACTGGCGGCGATGACGGCGCTTGCCAACACCAGGGATAAGGGGAACAATACCCGCCCGCGTCCGATTCTGGGGGCATCCGCAGGATACCCCGGAACCGCCGCGCCCGCATCACCGCGTCGATCTCTGGAGCGACAATGAAAACCAGCCTCTTGCTAGCTTTGCTGACTTACGCATGGATTCCCGCAGTTTACGCTGAGAATACGGCCATCGTG
>Ga0316227_1002019_pt1 | contig 19340 bp, 17 predicted proteins | sample TBH18019metaG_FD_206012 | JGI IMG/M metagenome (GOLD analysis project Ga0316227, IMG submission 206012) | Freshwater microbial communities from Trout Bog Lake, Wisconsin, USA - TBH18019 | ecosystem: Environmental > Aquatic > Freshwater > Lake > Hypolimnion/Profundal zone | place: USA: Wisconsin... | reverse complement strand
GCAGCCATGGGCCGGCGGATCGCCTATGTCAACGTGCCGGACGGCGTGGCCTACCAGGCGATGACCGGCATGGGGATGACCCCCTGGCTCACCGAAGGGATGATCACCCTCTACCACCTGTGCCGGGCCAACGGCACGACCTCCGTGCCCCTGGACACGGTCGAACGCATCACCGGGCATGCGCCGCGCACGATTGAGGCCTATATCCAGGAGAACAAGGCCGCGTTCCACCCCGCTGGGACGGTCAAGGTTTCAAACAATTAATACCAGGCGATGGCCGATTCGGTGACCAGCCCCTGGACCGCGCGGTCCAGGGGGCCTGTCGGCAACCGGTCGCAACGCTGCAGTTCGAACCCCACTGCCAGGGTGACGACGCCCTCCGGCAGGGTCGCCAGCACCGAGTCGTAGAACCCCTTGCCGTAGCCCAGCCGCTGGCCGTCGGCGGCGAAGGCTAGGCCCGGCACCAGGAGCAGTTCGACCGGAGGCCGGGCGTGCGGGGCCGAGGCGGGTTCCAGCAGGCCCCAGGTGCCCGGCTCCAGTGGGCCGGTCCCCCAGGCCAGCCGGGGCGGGTCCAGCCCCGCCACCCGCGGGAAGAACAGGGTCATGGAGGTCAGGGCCAGGGCGCCCAGGTCCACCTCCGAACCGAACCGGCCGAAGGCGCCCACCTTGTGGAAGCCGCGTTCGGCGCAGAAGGCTGCCAGCAAAGCGCAGATCCGTTCGGACGCCGCCGCGCGCTGCCCGGCCGGGCAGCCGTCGCGCAGGGCCTTGAAGCGCTTGCGCAGTTCGCCCTTGCTTTCCATCAGGCGTAGATCTTGTAGAGATTGTCCCGTTCCAGCGGTTCGAAGCCGGCTTCGCTGATGAGGCGCTGCAGTTCGCCCTTGGTGAGGGCCTGGGGCGTGGTGGCGCCGGCGTCGTGGGCGATGGTCTCCTCGATGATGGTGCCGTCCAGGTCGTCGGCGCCGTAGTTGAGGCCGATCTGGGCCAGCCCCTCGGTGATCATCACCCAGTAGGCCTTGATGTGCGGGACGTTGTCCAGCAGCAGGCGGGCCACGGCCACTTCCCGGAGGTCCTGGTGGCCGGTGGTCTCATGAATGGGGTACTGCCGGCCCAGTTCGTTGTCCTCGATCTGGTAGGCCAGCGGGATGTAAGCCAGGAACCCGCCGGTGCGGTCCTGCAGGGCCCGCAGGCGCAGCAGGTGGTCCACCCGGTGCCGGGGCTGCTCGATATGGCCGTAGAGCATCGTGCAGTTGGTGGGGATGCCCTTGCGGTGGCAGAGTTCTGCCACCTCCAGCCAGACGTTGGCGTCCTTCTTGCCGATGCAGATCTTGGCCCGCAGTTCCTCGTCGAAGATCTCGGCCCCGCCCCCGGGGCAGCTTTCCAGCCCCGCCGCCACGCAGCGGTCAAGGAACGCCTCCACCGAAATGCCCGAGGCCCGGGCGTAATAGTCCATCTCCACCATGGTGAACACCTTGAGGTGGAGGTCGGGGAACCGTCGCTTGAGCGAGCGGAACAGGTCCTCGAAGTACTCGATCTTCAGCTTGGGGTAGTGCCCGGCCACCATGTGCAGCTCGCGCACCCCGAGGTTTTCCGGCTTTTCCATCTCCTTGACGATGGCCTCGGCCGTCAGCACGTAGGCCTTGGGGTCGCCCGGCTTGGCCTGGAAGGCGCAGAACTGGCAGTGGGTGTAGCAGATGTTGGTGTAGGACATGCGCCGGCTGACCACGAAATAGGTCTTGAGACCATGCCGGCGCAGGCGCACCGAGTGGGCCATGGCGCCGATGCCGGTGAGGTCCGGGCTTTCGTAGAGCAGCAGCCCGTCCTCGAAGCTCAGCCGCTCCTGGCGCCGCACCTTGTCGGCCAGGGGCAGCAGTCGCGGGTCTGTTATGTAACGTTCCAGGGGCAGGCTCAAGGCGGGCATGGTCACTCCTCGGCCAGTATACTATCGGTCCCGGCCGGGCCGGCGCCTGCCTAGGGACTCACATCCAAGCCCCGTCATCATAATCGTTGGGGTCCTTCTCGGCGTTCTGGACCCGGGCAGAATTCGGCTTGGCATGCTGGCGCTCGGTTTCCCGGCCTTTGGGCGGTCCATCCTTGGCGGACTGCATCCGGGGGGTGGCAGGGGCGAAATCGGGTTCGACGCGCATGGTTCCTCCGGGGTTGGTTGAAGCTATGGATGCTCCGGAGGCAGGGGATGTTCCCAAGAAAAATTAAAAGTTCAGGCAAAATTTAATATTAAATTTCCTGGGCGCTCATTCACGGGGCCTCAGGGAACGGGGGCAGGAAGGGCAGGGGGTCTTCCGGATGGGCCGCCACCCCGCGCCAGAACACTTCGAACCAGGCCTGCTCGGCCATGGGCACGGCCGCCTCCGGCGCGATGCCGGCCATCGGCAGGGACACCGAAGGCACCAGGTCGAGGATCTCGAACTCCATCCGCACCAGGAAGAAGGCCATGAGGAAGGGGTCGATGCCGGGGCGCAGTTGGCCCTGGCGCAGCCCCTCCTCGAAGATGGCGCGGATCGACCGGGCGGCCAGCAGCATCTTCCCGGCCAGGATCTCCTGGATGCCGGCGGCGCCGCGCACCATCTCGCCCCGCACCAGGGCGCGGAAGCCGGTGCTGGCCTGGAGGTGGGTATGGAAGACGCCCTGGATGGCCCAGCACTTCTCCGCGCAGGAGCGGCGGTCCTCGGGGCTGGCCAGCCGGCCCAGGGCCTCCACCACCGGCGGCATCCGGTCCTCCACCAGCGCCCGGAACATGGCTTCCTTGTTCTGGAAATGATAGTAGATGAGCGCGGGGTCACAGCCCGCTTCGCGGGCGATGGCGCGCAGGCTCGAGGCCCGCAGGCCGTCCCGGGCGAACACCGTGAGGGCGGCTTCCAGCAGGACCCTCGGGTTGACCTTCACGGCCTTGGGGCCACGGATACGGGGAGGGGTCGGAGTGGGCAAGAGGCGGCCTTTTCAACGGTTGTTGAATTATGCCTCCTCCGGCCCACCCCGCAAGTGAAAATTCACCAGGTGTTGAAATCCGGCTATTCGTCGGTCTTCAGCAGCACCAGTTCACCGTGGCGGTCGGCGATCTTCTCCTTGATGTTCAGGAGCTGGTACCACTTCACGAAGGCTTCCACGAACACGATGCTCATGAGGATCATCAGGACCACCGAGAAGGTCACCAGCAGCCACAGGCCCTTGGGCAGGTAGTTGTAGAGGATGTTCTGGTAGCCCGCGGTGAGGGTGACCGGGATCATGAAGATGCCCGGGACCCCGGTGGTCCAGGCGTAGCGCGCCTTGCCGTGGCGGATCAGCATGGTGGTGCCGACGATGAGGGCGCAGGTGGCCAGCAGCTGGTTGGCCATGCCGAACAGCGGCCAGATGGTGGAGATGTCGCCGGTGTAGACCAGGTAGCCCCAGGCGCCGGTGAACAGGGCACTGGTGAGCAGGATGCCGGGCATCCACTTCTTCTCCTCCATCCGGGGCCAGACCTTGCCCAGCATCTCCTGGAGCATGTAGCGGCCGACCCGGGTGCCGGTGTCCACGGCGGTGAGGATGAAGACCGCCTCGAACATGATGGCGAAGTGGTACCAGTAGGCCGCCAGGGTGGTCATGAACGGGATCGAGGTGAAGATGTAGGACATGCCCACGGCCAGGGACACCGCGCCGCCGGGCCGGCCCTGGAGCTGCTCGCCCACCGCCTGGCCCAGCGCGCCGAGGTGCACCGGGGTCATGTGCAGGGCCGCATAGGCCTTGGGCAGGGCGTTGATGGCGAAGTAGTCGGAGGGCACCAGCACGCAGGCGGCGATCAGGGCCATGATGGCCACCACGCCTTCCGCCAGCATGGCGCCGTAGCCGACGAAGAGGATGTCCTTCTCGCTGGCGATCATCTTGGGGGTGGTGCCGGTGCCGATGATGGCGTGGAAGCCGCTCAGGGCGCCGCAGGCGATGGTGATGAAGATGAACGGGAACACCGAACCGGGGATGATGGGGCCGCCGCCGTGGATGTACGGGGTGAGCGAAGCCATCTGCAGGGTGGGGTGGACCCAGGCGATGCCGCCCACCAGCATGATGATGACGCCGAGCTTCAGGTAGGTGGACAGGTAGTCGCGCGGGCAGAGCAGGAGCCACACGGGCAGCGCCGAGGCGGCGAAGCCGTAGAGCGGGATGATGATGGCCAGCTGGTTGCGGGACAGGGTGAGCAGCTTCGCCCAGGTGGGGTTGGCGGCGATGTGCGGGCCTGCCAGCAGGGCCAGGAACAGCAGCGCCACGCCGATGATGCTGGCGCCAACCACGTCGCCCTTGCGCCAGATGTAGAGGTAGACGCCCATGAGCAGGGCGATGGGAATGGTGGCCAGCACGGTGAAGGTGCCCCAGGGGCTGTTGAACAGGGCGTTCACCACGCCGATGGAGAGCCCGGCCAGGGTGAGGATGAGGATGAACAGGATGGCGAACGAGGCCACGATCCCGGCACGCCGGCCGATCTCGTTCTCGGCGATGATGGACAGGCTCTTGCCCTTGTAGCGCACCGAGGCGAACAGCACCACCATGTCGTGCACGGCGCCGCCCATGACGCAGCCGATGATGATCCACAGGGTCCCGGGCAGCCAGCCGAACTGGGCGGCGAGCACCGGCCCGAGCAGCGGCCCGGCCGCGGCGATGGCGGCGAAATGGTGGCCGAACAGGACGAACCGGTTGGTCTTGTGGTAGTCGTGGCCGTCGGCCAGGGCGACGGCCGGCGGGGTGCGTTCGGGATCGACCTTCAGCACCTTGCTGGCCAGGAAGATCCCGTAGTAGCGGTACGCCAGCGCGAAGACGCACAGCGTGACGAAAACGAGCGTGAGCGCGTTCAAAGGTCACCTCCTGCATGGTTTGCCCGGAGGGTTTCCGGGGCTTGAATGGGGTATGGCAATATCATCTTTGATGCTTTTTGGGCGCATTTGGGCAATGCTCCAAGAGGGCAATCCTGGCAAGCAAGAGGTCGATTTTCGTTCCTGACAGGCGACGTGCAACGCGGAGTGTGTACCGGTGATGAAGCTGCTGTTCCCGCTCATCCAGGTGGTTTCGTTCTTCCTCCTGGTGGCCTATGTCTACTGCAAGTCCCCGGCCTACCGGCTGCGCCGCTCCGAGCCCCTGGGGGCCGGCCAGAAGGTGGCCCTGTTCGTGTTCTTCGCGCTCATCTCCATGGGCGGAACCCTGATGGGGGTGAAGGTGCAGGGCGCCATCGCCAATGCCCGGGCCATCGGCCCGGTGCTGGCCGGACTGATCGGCGGGCCCGTCCTCGGCACCGCCGTGGGCCTGGTGAGCGGACTGCACCGCTTCACGTTCGGCGGCTTCACCGCCCTGGCCTGCGGCATCTCCACCCCGGCCGAGGGCCTCATCGGCGGTCTGGTGGGCCTGCACCTCATGCGTTCCGCGGCCCCGGACCGCTCCCTCAGTCCGCTTACCGCCGGCGTCACCATGCTGGTTGCGGAGTGCGTGCAGATGCTCATCATCCTCTCGGTGGCGCGGCCCTTCGCCGACGCCTGGGCCCTGGTGAAGGTGATCGGGCTGCCGATGATCCTCGCCAATTCGTGCGGCGCCGCGCTGTTCATGAGCATCCTGCGCGACCGGCGGGACATCTACGACCTGGCCGGCAACGCCTCCACCGCCCGGACCCTGCGCATCGCCGAGCGCACCCTGGCCCTGCTGACCAAGGGCTTCAGCCCGGAAGTGGCGCCCCGGCTGGCGCTCATCATCCAGGAGGAGACCGGGGTGGGGGCGGTGGCCATCACCGACCGGGAGAGCGTCCTGGCCTTCACCGGCCTGGGCTCCGAGCACCACCGTCCCGGCACCCCGATCGGCTCGGAATCCACCCGCCGGGCCATCGCCCAGGGCGAGGTGGTGTTCCTGGACGGAATCCGCGAACCCTACCGCTGCAGCCTCGACGACGGCTGCCCGCTGGGCTCGGTGCTGGTGGTGCCGCTGCTGGCCGGCAGCGACGTGATCGGCACCATCAAGCTCTACGAGAAGGCCCGCAAGCGCTTCCTCAGCATCAACCGCACCCTGGGCGAGGGCCTGGCCGACCTGCTGGCCAGCCAGCTGGCGCGGGCCCACTACCAGGAGCAGAAGGAGCTGCTGGTGCTGGCCGAACTCAAGCTGGCGCACGCCCAGATCAACCCGCACTTCCTGTTCAACTCCCTGGCCACCATCCAGGCCATCACCCGGCGCGACCCGGGCCGGGCCCGGGCCCTGCTGGGGCACCTGGCGGACTTCTTCCGCATGAACCTGAAGCGCAACCCTGAACTGTCCACCCTCCAGGAGGAGCTGACCCACGTGAGCGCCTACCTGGAGATCGAGAAGGCCCGCTACGAGGAGCAGCTCTCGGTGGGGATCGACATCGACCCGCAGCTGCTCCACCTCAAGCTGCCCACCTTCACCCTGCAGCCGCTGGTGGAGAACGCCATCAAGCACGGCATCGCCGAGCTGCTGCAGCCCGGCAGCGCCCGGATCCACGCCTACCTCGAGGACGGCTGCGCGCACATCGACGTGGAGGACGACGCCGGCAAGTACCAGCCGGGACGGAGCGGCGGCGGCCTGGGCATGGGCATCGTCGACCGGCGCATCCGCACCCTGCTGCGCGGCAACCAGGGGCTCTCGGTGCATTGCGAACCGGACCGGCTGACCCGGATCTCCATCGTCATCCCCATGGTCCCGGGTGCCGCATGATGCGTGCGGTGGTGGTGGACAACGAGCTCAATGCCCGCAGGGAGCTGGAGACCCTGCTGGAGGAACGCGGCGACGTCACAGTGGTGGGCGCCTGCGGCAACGCGGTCCAGGCCATGCGGGTGATCCGCGAGACCCGGCCGGAGATCCTGTTCGTGGACATCCACATGCCCCAGGTGGACGGCTTCGAGCTGGTGGCCATGATCGACCCCGAGCAGATGCCCAGCGTGGTGTTCGTCACCGCGCACGACGAGTACGCCCTGAAGGCCTTCGAGGAGAACGCCGTCGACTACCTGCTCAAGCCGGTCCAGGCCGAGCGGCTGGCACGCACCATCGAGAAGGTGCGCCGCTACGCGGGCGAGGGGCGCAGGCCCGCGCAACCGCCCGCCATCCGCCGGATCCCCTGCGTCTGCTCCCAGGGCATCAAACTGGTGGACGCCGCGGAGGTGGAGTTCGTCATGTCCGGGGAGACCGGCGTGCACCTGGTGACCGGGCAGGGCGAGTACCTGACGGAACTCACGCTGGCCACCTTGGAGGCCAACATCGCCCGCATGGTGCGCTGCCACAAGCAGTTCCTGGTGAACCTGGACCAGATCGACGTGTTCGGCCGGGCCGAGCCCACCACCGCCGTGCTGCGCACCCGTTCCGGCCGGCAGGTGCCGGTGAGCCGGAGGTACCTGGCCGGGTTGAAGGAGATGCTGGGGATCTGACTAAGCCTCCAGCAGCCAGGACAGCACCTCGGCCAGCAGGGCCTCCGGGGCCTCCTCGGCCAGGTAGTGCCCGCAGTCCAGCGCCTTGCCGCGCACGTCCAGGGCCACCCGGCGCCACTCGGCCAGCGGATCCACCACCTGGCCGACCACCCCCCGGCCGCCCCACAGGGCAAGCATGGGGCAGGCGACCTTGCGGCCCGCGGCCACGTCTTCCCGGTCGTGCTCCAGGTCGATGCCGGCGCTGGCCCGGTAGTCTTCGCAGATGCCGTGGACGGTGCGGGGATCGCGGATGCACCGGGCGTATTCCGCGTAGGCCTCGGCGCTGAACGGCGCCAGGCCGGCGCTGCGGCCGCCGATGGTCTGCTTCAGGTAGAGCTCCGGGTCGGCGCAGATGAGGGTTTCCGGGAACGGGAAGGGGCGGATCAGGAAGAACCAGTGCCAGTACTGGGTGGCGAAGGCCAGGTTGGTCTGTTCGTACATGGCCAGGGTCGGGGCGATGTCCAGGGTGGCCAGGCGCTTCACCCGGTCCGGGTGGTCCACGGCCATGCGGTGCGCCACCCGCGCGCCCCGGTCGTGGGCCAGCACCTGGAACCGCTCATGCCCGAGGGCCCGCATCACTTCGACCTGGTCCTGGGCCATGACCCGCTTGGCATAGTTGCCGTGGTCCGGCAGCCCCTGGGGCTTGCCGCTGTCGCCGTAGCCCCGGAGATCCGTGGCCACCACGGTGAAATGCCGGGCCAGTTCGCCCGCCACCTTGTGCCAGATGGCGTGGGTCTGGGGGTGGCCGTGCAGGAGCAGCAGCGGCGGGCCGCCGCCGCCCCGCACCAGGTTGATCTCCTCGCCGCCGGCTTTCAGACGCAGTCTCTCGAAACCTTCGAACACTGGAACCTCCGTCAGTAATGCGGACCAAACCCTTGATCCGAGGCGGCGAACTGCGCCAGCTTCGCCTGGATCTCCTCCAGGCCGAAGGGCTTGGTGATGATGCCCACCTTGGGCTGACGAAAGCAGTCCCATTGTTCGATATCCGGTTGCCCCGAGGCGATCAGGATCGGCAGATCCGGGTGCGCTTTCCGGATCTCCGCCATGGTCTGGACCCCATCCATCCCGGGCATGTTCTGGTCCAGGATGACGAGATCGGGGAGTTCTCCCACCCGGAGGCTTTCAAGGGCTTTCCTGCCACCAGAAGCGGTCTTCACCTGGGGCACCCCGGCAGTCTTGAGCATCAAGGTCATCAGGAATCTCACCGATTCCTCGTCGTCCACCAGAAGCACCTTCATGGATTCCAGTGACGCCGAAGACGGTGGAGCAGGCGGCTCTGCGCCCTGTACCGGGGCGGCAATCCGGGGGAACCTAAGCTTCACTGTGGTGCCCAAGCCTGGCTGGCTGGCGATGTCCATGGTGCCGCCGTGCGCCTTGATCGCGCCATAGGTCATGCTCAAGCCCAGACCCGTGCCCTTGCCGACCTCCTTGGTCGTAAAGAACGGTTCCAGCACGTGCGCAAGGACCTCCGGGGTCATGCCCGCGCCGGTGTCCATGACGAATACCTCCACCCAGTCCGCTTCAGGAAGGGTCGTCCCCAAGGTAAGGGTTCCCCCTTCGGGCATGGCGTCCAGGGCGTTGATGCAAAGGTTCACCAAGGCATGGTTGATGCTCCCGGCATTGCCATTGATCCACAAAGGCTCGCCAGCGAACGCTTCGACGATCTTGATGCGCTTGCTGGTGGTGTTTTCCAGGAGGGCGCGCACCTCTCCCAGTGCGGCATGCAGATCAATGGGGGACTGGTTCGAGACGGTGGGCTGGGCAAACTGCACGAGGGACTTCACCATCTCCCGGCCCTGCCGGCAAACCCGGACAATGATCTGATAGGTTTCCAGATCCGAGGGTTCGGCTGTCCGGTGTTCGCGCACGGAGGCTGCGCCCATGATGAGGGTCAGCAGGTGGTTGAAATTGTGGGCCACGCCGGCCACCAGGGTGCCCAGGCTTTCCATCTTCTGGGCCTGTTGGAGCTGGGCTTCAAGGCGGCGCTGCTGTTGCTCCGCCGCCCTGCGTTCGGTGATGTCGCTGGCAAAGCATAGGAATCGCGCAGGGGACAGCCTCACCCCCTGGACCGCACAGAAGCCCGGACTGCCATTCTTGAGCCGGTAGGCGAGTTCTCCGAAGCAACGGCCAGTTTCCAGCAGTTTTTGAAACAGGTTATGGACGAATGCCTGCGCTTCGGGTTGCAGAAGGTCCGGGATGCTCAACCCCAACAGATCCTCTGGGGTGTACCCGGTCAGTTGGGATGCCGCCGGGTTGACGTTCAGTAAACGCCCCTTCTGATCGCATTCCAGAATGCCGATCGGCGACTGTTCTATGTATCTTCGGAATTGAGCTTCGCTCTCCCGCAGCGATTCCTCGGCTTTTTTGCGCAAGGTGATGTCGCGCCCGATGCCCAGCACGCCGAGGATCTCTCCATCGCTTCCGAGGGTCGGGGTCTTGATGGTTTCAAGGAATTCCTGATGCCCATCGCTGGCAAAAGTAATCAATTCCTCGGTAATGACCGGTTTTCCGGCGGCCATCGCCTTCCGGTCGTTCTCCCGGTAGAAGTCGGCCAGTTTACGGTCCACGAAATCGTCATCGGTCTTCCCGATGATGTCGCTCTCCTTGGCGCCGAAGTAACTTTCAAATCGGGAGTTGCAACCCAGGAAAACGCCGCTGGGATCCTTGAGCCAGACCAGGTCGGGCAGTGCGTTCAACAAGGTCCGCAATTGGGCCGCATTGCGGCTCAGGCTGGTGTTATGGAAAAAGTTATTTGCATACCTTGAATGATTGGAGTCCATGGCGCATCCCACGCTTGAAATGGGGCAACTGCACATACCTGATGCCTGATATGCAATGAATTATGCCTTGAAAACTTGACTAGAGCATTCAAGAACACTAATTCATAGGGGTTGAACCTGAGCAATCAAACATAGGTTGCTGATTTTCCCTGTGCCATTTTTTTTATTTTCGCACCCCTAGAATCGATCCTGCATGCTGTGGGCGTAACCCGTCAATTCAACGTAGGCGTCGCCCGCGTCGAGGTTGTCCTGGTCCAGCACCTGGCAGGCGCCCTCCCAGTAGGTGATGGCTGCCCCAAGGCGGGTGCGCAGTTCCTGGTCCGGCACCAGGGGAACCAGGGTCCAGGTTGTGTTCCAGGCCCGCAGGCGCAACGGCAGGGGATAGCGGGCGCCGGAGGGGCCGCGCCAGCTGTCGCCGGTCAGCTGGAAGGCCGTGGTCGTGCGCAGGATGCGCCCTTCGGCGGAAACTTCGGTGAGGGTCGACCAGGGGTCCTGGGCGCCGCCGGCGCCGCGCAGGCGGTAGAGCATCAGGCTGCGGCCGTCGCGCAGCTGGATGCCGGCCCAGTCCCAGCCCACCTGGCCAGGGGACAGCTGGCTGGAGCTGAACTCATGGTCCATCCAGGACGCGCCGTGCAGCGCGGTGTCCTGGCCGGCCCGGCGCAGGCGGCCGGTGCTGGCCAGGCGCGGGAAGGTCAGGTAGTGGCTGGCGGCGGCGGGATCGGCGCCCTTGCGGGTGACGCCGTGCTCGCCGAAGACCACCGGCGGGGTGGCCGGGTCCAGATCCAGTTCCAGGGCCGCGTCGCCCACCGCGAAGCTCAGGTGGATGCGCTGGCGCTCGCCCATGCGCGCGCTCCACCCGCCGTTGCGCAGGTCCAGCCCGGTGGCGGCGGCGGCGGCCGGGATGCCCTCCCGGTTGAGCCGCTCCTCCATCCGGAAGCCGCCTCCGGCCACGTCGGTGAAGGCGGCGTGGGCCAGATGCATCTGGTCGGTGCGCCAGGAGGGACTGCCGGTCCAGCCCGGGGCCGGCAGGGACCGGCGGAAGAAGGTCAGCTGGTAGCCGTAGCGGCGCGCCCCGTCGGCGCTCCAGAGGTGGCCGGTGAAGTACCACCATTCGATGGCGAACTCGGGATGGGCGCCGTGGTCCCGGGGAAACTGGAAGACGTAGCCCGGCCGCGCGGGGCGGAAGGCCGGCTGGGCGGCGACCGGCAGCGCCAGCATGGGCAGGATGAACCAGCGCGGGTTCATGCGGCGCCTTCCTCGGCCTGCCGGTCCGCGCCCAGACGCGAGGCCCAGCGTGCGATGGGCAGCAGCGCGGCCGCGGCGAGCAGCAGGCAGGAAACCATCATGCCGGCCAGGAAGGGCCAGGGCAGGCGGTAGGTCAGGGTCCAGCCGAACGCCTGGGGGTTCAGCACCAGCACCAGGATGCGCGACAGCAGCAGGCCCAGGCCCAGGCCGCCCAGGCACCCGGCCAGGGCGACGCCCAGGCCTTCGCCCAGCAGCACGCCGGTGACGGCGCGGTCGCCGGCGCCCAGGGCCCGGAGGGTCCAGATGTCGCCCCGGCGGGCCAGGGCCAGCCCGACCAGCGACTGGGCCAGTCCGGCCAGGGCCACGGCCAGGCCGATCACTTCCAGGGCGTAGGTGATGGCGAAAGTCTGCCGGAAGATCCGCAGCACCCGTTCGCGCAGGCTGGCGTTGGCCCGGAACTGCAGGCCGGGCCAGCGCCGGCCCAGGCGCCCGGCCACGGCGCCGGCCTCGGCGCCGGGCTTCAGGTAGAGGGCCAGGCTGGCCGAGCGCGGATCCTGGAACCAGGCGAGGAACACCGGGCGGTCCAGGATCAGGCTGCCGCGTTCGTTGCCATAGTCGGCGTAGATCCCCCGGAGGGTCACCGGGTGCGGGCCGCCGTCCCGGGGCAGGTCCAGCTGGTCGCCCACCCGCAGCTGGAACCGGCGGGCGAAACTTTCGCTGGCCACGGCGCCGGGTTGGCCCAGGCCGTCCCGGTGCACCCGGTCCAGCACCTCGGCGCTGGCGCCGCCCTGGATCATGGCCAGGTGGCCGCGGCTGGCCGCGACCGCGAAATCGCCGGTGGCCAGGGTGCTGATCTGGCCCCGGAAGGTGAACGGGATGGTGGTATAGCGGTCCATGGCGGCCACTTCCGGATCGGCGGCCAGGGCGTCGGCATCGGCCGGGGCGATCCGGTGCCGGGCCGCGGCGCCGGTGGAGCCCAGCGGCGCGACGAAGAGGTCGGCCCGCAGGGTGTCGCCGATCCAGTGCTGCACGGTGGTTTCGAAGCTGCGCACCATCACGCCCATGCCCACGGTCATGCCCACGGCCACGGCCAGGGCGGCGGCGGCGAAACCGTGGCGCCCGGTGGGGCGCGCCAGGGGGCGCAGGCTGAGGCGCAGGGCCCAGGGCGCCGAGCGCGGCCGCCCGGGCAGGCCCAGGGCCGGCAGCAGCGCCAGGGTGGCCAGGCTGCCGCCGAACAGCACCAGGGCGGAGCCGGCGTATGCCGGCCAAAGGGTTCCGGGGCGCAGGCCGGGCAGGAACGCCAAGGCCATCCCGGCGGCCAGCAGAACCAGTCCGCCCAGGGCCAGGGGCCGCCAGCGCATGGGCCGCGCCTGGGCGCCCCGGGCCAGCAGTTGCACCGGCGGGGTTTGCGCTGCCCGCCGGGCCGGCAGCCAGGCCGCGATCAGGCAGGTCAGGCTGCCGGCCACCCAGGCGACGGCCGCTTCGCCGCCCCGGAAGGCTGCCTCCCGGGCCGAGGCGGCGCCGTACAGGGCGGCCATGGTGCGGGCCACCCCGCGCACGGCGCCCTGGGCCATGGCCCAGCCCAGCAGGAGCCCCAGCAGACTGCCGAAGGCCCCCAGCAGGGCCGCCTCGCCCAGCACCAGGGCGAGGATGCGGCCCCTGGGGCAGCCCAGGGCCTGGAGCAGGGCCCAGGTCTCGCGCCGGCGGTTGACGCTGGCGTCGAAGCCCTGGAACAGCAGGTAGGCGCCCACCGCCAGGGCCACCAGGGAGAGCACGGTGAGGTTGAGCCGGAACGCGGCGCTCATGGCCCGGGCGCTGCCGGCCCGCTGCTCAGGCGCCTCCATGGCCCAGCCCCGGGGCAGGGCGGCGGCCAGCCGGGCCTGGGCCTGGACGGCGTCCCGGCCCGGCAGCCAGCCGAGGTCGAGCCGGTCCAGCTGGCCCGGGCGGCGGAACAGGCGCTGGGCGGCGGGCAGGTCCATGACCAGGAGGTTGCGCTGCACCGGCGGGCGGGCGGGATCGTCCGGCACCAGGCCGGCCACCCGCAGGGTGACGGGCCGGCCGTCCACCAGGCCGGCAAGCTGGTCGCCGGGGCGCACGGACCGGCCCAGGGCCTGGGACACCAGCACCGCGTCCGGGTCGCGCAGAATCTGGCTGGACCCGCCCGCCGGGCCGCCCAGCCCGACGAGATCGGTGCCGAGCACCTGGAACAGCTCCAGGTCGGCCGCGCGGGAGAAGCTGCCCTCCAGCACCGGGCGGATCCAGGCGTCGCGGCGCAGGCCATCCAGCTGGACCAGGCCGCGCTCGTCCAGGGGACCGAGGGCGGCGCGCACGGTGAGGTCCGCCCCGGTGCCGATGCCCTGGGCAAACCCCTCGAAGCTGGCCACCGCCGCCCGGTTCGCCAGCCGGATGGCCAGGTAGACCGAGACCCCCAGGGCCACGGCGAGGATGGCCAGGAGCGCCCGGCCGGGCTCCAGGGCCAGGGCGCGCCAGACCAGGCGGCGGAACAGGCCGTGGTCGTTGGGGCGCCGGTTCACCGGCCGGCCTCGACCACCCGGCCGTCCTTCAGGTGGATGATCCGGTGGCAGATGGCGGCCGCGGCCGCGGAATGGGTGACCAGCACCAGGGCAGCCCCGGTCCGCTCGGTCAGTTCGGCCAGCAGCGCCAGCACCGTTTCGCCGCTGGCGCTGTCCAGGTTGCCGGTGGGCTCGTCCGCCAGCAGCAGCGCCGGGCCCGCCGCCAGGGCCCGGGCCACGGCAACCCGCTGCATCTCGCCGCCGGACAGTTCCCGCGGCCAGGCTTCGGCCCGCCCGGTGAGGTCCACGGCCCCGAGCAGTTCCGCCACCCGCCGGTCCAGCTTGTCCCTGGGCCAGCCCAGCAGTTGCAGGGGCAGTTCCACGTTCTCCCGGGCGGTCAGGGTGGGGATCAGGTGGAACAGCTGGAACACCGTGCCCAGCTGCTCCCGGCGCAACTGGGCCAGGCGCGCCGGGCTGGCCCCGGCCAGGGCTTCGCCGCGGAACCGCACCTCGCCCGCGTCGGGCCGGTCCAGGCCGCCCAGCAGGTTGAGCAGGGTGGTCTTGCCGCAGCCGGACGGGCCCAGCAGCGCCACCCGTTCGCCGGCGGCCACGGTCAGGTCCACGTCCTTCAGCACCCAGCGGGTGTCGAAACGTCGGCCCACTCCGTGGGCTTCCAGCAGGGACATGGCGCGCACCTCGTTCCCCGAATCTTGCATGAAAAAAAGCCCCGAAGGGCTTCTTTTCTGTGGCGGCCGGGAACGGCCTACTCGACGGAGATGGGGATTTCCGTGGTGTAGTCCAGGGAGATCACTTCCGGCTCCTCGAAGGCGATGCGGCCTTCTTCGACTTCCTTGATGGCCACCTGGGCCCAGAACGAGGCGAGCCTCGGGGCTTCCTGCGGCTGCCCCAGCTTGTTCACGGGGACCTGGACTTCCACTTTCGGGTAAGCTCCGCGTTGCAGCTGCTCGCAACGCTTGCCGGTGATCACCACGAAGCGGTACTTGTTCGCGATTTCTTCCGGGATGTGTACAACAGTGCGTTGGGTCATGGATTGCCCTCGAAGGAAGCAAGTGTATCAAGGAACCCATGGGTTTTCCAGTGTTAGGATTTACCGGGAGGCTCCTTCATGAAAATCCTGGTGGGTATCACCGGTGGCATCGCTGCCTACCGCGGCGCGGAACTGGCCCGCATCCTCGTCAAACGCGGCCACGTGGTGCGCTGCTGCCTGACCGATGCCGGGGCCCGGTTCATCACCCCGCTCACCCTGGCTTCGCTCACCGGGCAGCCGTGCTTCGGCGCCAACCCCGAGAATCATGAATGGCGGCCCAACCCGGTCATCGAGCACGTGGACCTGGCCCGCTGGGCCGACGTGGTGGCGGTGGCGCCGGCCACGGCCGACATCATGGGCAAGACCGCCGGCGGCCTGGCCAACGACCTGCTGTCCACCCTGCTGCTGGCCACCACCGCCAAGGTGCTGTGGGCTCCGGCCATGAACAAGGCCATGTGGGCGCACCCGGCGGTCCAGGCCAATGTGGCCCGGCTGAAGAGCTTCGGCCACACCGTGGTGGAGCCGGCGGAGGGCATGCTGGCCTGCGGCGAGGAAGGGGCGGGACGCCTGGCCGAGCCCTGGGACATCGCCGACGCGGTCGACACCCTGGCCGGGCCGGCCCACCCGGCCCTGGTCGGGCGGGCCATCCTGATCACCGCCGGCCCCACCCAGGAGGACCTGGACCCGGTGCGCACCCTCACCAACCGGTCCTCGGGGGCCATGGGGATCGAGCTGGCCCGGGCCTTCCGCAACGCCGGGGCGAAGGTCAGCCTGGTCCTGGGCGGCGACCGGCCGGCGCCCTGGGGGGTCGCCACCGTGCGGGTGCGCAGCGCCCAGCAGATGCTGGAGGCCAGCCTGGAGCTGTGGCCGGCCCAGGACGGCCTGGTGGCCGCCGCGGCGGTGGCTGACCAGCGGCCGCAGACCTGCGCCACGGAGAAGGTGAAGAAGGGGCCGGGGCTCGAGACCCTGGTGCTGGAACGCACCCCGGACGTGCTGGCCACGCTCTCCGCCAGCCGCGGCGGCCGCCAATGGCTGCTCGGGTTCGCGGCCGAAAGCGAGGCCCACGTGCCCAACGCCACGGCCAAGCTGCACATGAAGCACCTGGACGCGATCCTGGTGAACGACATCGGCTCCGGCAGGGCCTTCGGCCTTCAGGCCAACACCCTGATCCCCATCACCGCCTCGGGCCAGGGCGGGCCGCTGGGGCCCCTGCCCAAGGCCGAACTGGCCCAGGCCGTGGTGCGCTGGTGGGGCGATTGGCTGCAAGGCAAGCAGTAGTTCAAGGAGGGACCCATGATTCCGGAATTGGCAGCCAGCGCCCAGGCCTTCGCCCTGGGGGATCGTTTCCTTGCCGGCCTGGTGGGCGATTTCTCCGATGCGGACTGGCAGGTGTCCGATCCGGTGGGGCACAACCCGCGCTGGCTGGTCGGCCATCTGGCGCTGATGCGCCATCATGTGGCGAACCTGGCGGGGCTGGCGCTGGCGGCGCCGCCCTGGGCGGCCGCGTTCGAGCGGGGCAGCGCCTGCACCGAGGTGCCGGCGGAGCTGGACCCGAGGGACCTGGTCCTGGCCTTCCATGCTGCCCAGGCGGCCTTGGCGGGCCACTGGGAGGCTGTCACCGCCGAGCAGCTGGCCAAGCCCCTGGGCCGGACCTTGCCCGACGGCTCCGACACCGTGGCCGGCGCCCTGCGCTTTCTGGCCTGGCATGAGGCCTATCATCTGGGACAGCTTGGGTTATTCCGAAGGTTGGCGGGCAAGCCCGGCCGCGCCTGATGCCGCGAGGTTCCCGATGATCGGCTGCTAGAAGGCCGGATCCAGCCAGGCGACCGGTTCGCTGGGCACCCCGAGCACGTCGCCGACCCGCAGGGCGGTGGCCACCAGCCAGCCGGGCGGACGGCCGATCTGCTGCAGGTCCAGCTGCAGCGTCTGGCCGGGCTTGGGGAGGTTCGGCCGGCTGCGTTCCATCACCACCTGGCCCCGGGCCAGCACATCGGCGCTCGCCGGCCGGGCGTAGCCCAAAGGCAGGTAGTAGACCCGCACCTTTTCCAGGCCCGCCAGCTTGCCGCCCAGGGCGTCCCGGGCCGGGAGCCGCACTTCCAGGATCCGGTTGGTGACCCAGCGCACAGCGCAGGCCTCCGGGGCGGTGCGCGGCCGGGGTATGGGATCCCCTTTCCGGCCGCAAGCGAGGATCATCAGGCACAATAGCACTGAGATTGTAGACGCGGGTACTAGGTTTGGTAGGCTGTAGGGTCGCACCACTCCATGATGCCCGAATTCGCCTGTGAGGATGCTCGCTATGCCCGTGACCAAACTGCTGATTGCCAACCGGGGCGATATCGCCTGCCGGATCATTCGCACCTGCCGGGAGATGGACATCCCCACGGTGGCGGTCTATTCGGATTCCGACCGCGGCTCCATGCACGTGCGCCTGGCCGTCCTGTCCTACCCGATCGGGCCCACCCCCTCCCGGGAGAGCTACCTGCGGGTGGACAAGCTGATCGAGGTCTGCAAGAAGACCGGCGCGGACGCGATCCACCCGGGCTACGGCTTCCTCAGCGAGGATCCCGAGGCGGTGCGCCGGATCCAGGAGGCCGGGCTCACCTGGGTCGGGCCCAGCGCCGAGGTGCTGGAGCAGATGAACGCCAAGATCACCGCCCGGGAGATCGCCGTCAGCGTCGGCTGCCCGGTGCTGCCGGGCATCCACGAGACCCTGGGCGACGAGGACCTGATGACCGAGGCCAGGAAGCTCGGCTTTCCGCTGATGCTCAAACCGGTGGCGGGCCGGGACGGCAAGGGCATGCGCCTGGTCAAGTCGCCCGGAGAACTGCGCCGGGCCTTGCCCCGGGTCAAGGGCGACGCGCTGTTCTCCTTCTGGGACGAGCGGGTCTACCTGGAGAAGGCGCTGGTGCACGCGCGCCACATCGATATCCAGATCGCCGGGGACAGCCACGGCAACTACGTCTACCTATGGGAGCGGGAGGGCTCGGTGCAGCGCCGCTTCCAGCAGGTGGCCGACGAGGCCCCCTCGGTCTCGGTCAACCCCGAGCTGCGCAAGGCCATGGGCGAAGCCGCGGTGGCCATCGCCCGCAAGGTGGGCTACGTGGGGCTGGGCACGGTGGAGTTCCTCATGGACACCGAGGGGGGCTTCTACTTCCTGGAGATGACCTGCCGGATCCAGGGCGGGCACGCCGTCACCGAATGGATCACCGGCCAGGACCTGATCAAGTGGCAGATCCTGATCGCCCGGGGCGAGAAGCTGCCCCTGGCCCAGGACCAGATCCCCTTCTGGGGCCACGCGATCCAGTGCCGCATCAACGCCGAGGATCCGGACCGGGACTTCGCCCCCAGTTCCGGCAGGCTCATGTACCTGCGCACCCCGGCCGGGCACCGGCTGCGCGACGACAACGGCATCTATCCCGGCTGGGACCTTTCGCCCTTCTACGCGCCGCTGCTGTCCAAGCTGTCCACCTGGGGGGCGACCCGGGCCGAGGCCCTGGAGCGCATGCATGCCGCCCTGAGCGAGTACCGGGTGGGCGGGGTGCGCAACAACGTGGCCTTCCACAAGGCCCTGCTCGAGCACAAGCCGTTCCTGAAGGGCGAACTGCACACCGGGATGCTGGAGCATCCCTGGTGGAAGCAGAAGAAGCTGCGCCCCAACCTGAAGTTCGCGGTGGCCGCCGCGCTGTTCGACGAGCTGGAGATGGAAGAGCGCCGCGCCCAGCAGCCCGCCCGGGCCGACGACTGCGATTGCGGGGCCGAGGCCTGGCGCTCCTTCGGCAAGTTCAACCGGTTGTAAGTCACGCCTCCACCCTTTGCACGGACTAAACCATGAAACGCACCCTCGTCATTGCCGATGAAACCCACGAACTGGAAATCCACCGCCGCGGCGGCAAGACCGTCATGGTCTGGGACGGGGAGGAATTCCCGTTCGACATCCTCAAGGTGGAGCCCACCAGCTATTCCATCATCATGAACAACCACTCGGTGGGGGTGAACATCGACCGCACCCGCAACATCGATCCCGACCTGCACGGCTTCCGGGCCAGCCTGTACGACGGCGCCTACGATTTCACCCTGCAGGATCCGCACAAGATCCTCCTGGCCGCGGCCATGGCCCGGGGCAAGGTGGGCGCCTGCGGCCTGGTCTCCGCGCTCATGCCCGGCAAGGTGCTGAAGCTGCTGGTGCAGCCGGGCGAGGTGGTGGAGGAGGGCCAGCCCATCCTGATCCTGGAAGCCATGAAGATGCAGAACGAGTACACCGCGCCCATGGCCGGCACGGTCGGTCAGGTCCACGCGCAGGAGGGGGTGAACGTCG
>Ga0316227_1002013_pt1 | contig 19425 bp, 17 predicted proteins | sample TBH18019metaG_FD_206012 | JGI IMG/M metagenome (GOLD analysis project Ga0316227, IMG submission 206012) | Freshwater microbial communities from Trout Bog Lake, Wisconsin, USA - TBH18019 | ecosystem: Environmental > Aquatic > Freshwater > Lake > Hypolimnion/Profundal zone | place: USA: Wisconsin... | reverse complement strand
AATTTCTTCGCATAACGGCAAAATAATTATTGCACGGTGCTAGAAAAAGTGCAATACAACGAATCTTGCCGCCAGCAAGTAACGTCAAGACAGACTGCAATGCTGTGAACCGGACACGATGATTTGCTTCTCTGCTGGCTATTTTTGTCCAAGGTACTGCCTTCTGCCTGATAGCTCCTGCCTCCTACTCCGATTCCACCCCTCTCGGTACAGTCCCGCCAAAGCAAGCCATCCTGCGGTTTCGGCTCCATGGGCGGCTGGCTGAGACCACTGGTCGATCCGAACCTGCTGAAGAAGCACGGCCAGAAGGCGCCAGCGTATTCGTTGCATAAGGGCGTCGTTGAAGGCTCTGTATCGCGTGAGTTCGCTGACCAGCACCAGTCGATTGGGGCGGATCAGATTGACGGCGTTGGCGACACCCATGGACAGGTAGTCGATGATAGTCGCCAAGGCCGGGTCGGAGCCATCGAAGCCTGAGGCCCGCTGCAGCAGGGGGGGAGTGCTTGCGTCCAGACGACGGAGGAACTCGCTACTGCAGATACGTTCCAGACATCCAGTGTGTCCGCAGTAACAGGGATCGGTTTCGATGAAGAAGCGCGTATGGCCAAGTTCGTTGGCGCCGATGGCGCAGCCGCGGTTGGGGTGGCCGCCGATAAGCAGGGCGGCGCCAAGTTGAGCATCGTCGATCCGCACGAGCAAGACGTCCTCGTCCGATTCCGCCTGATGGGTGAGCAACCAGCGGGCCGCCAGAGCATGCATGTCGTTCTCAAGGACCAGTGGGCGATTCGCCGCAACAATGAAAAGCGGTTCCAGTGATGTAGAGCCGGCCCCGCCCAGTATCGAACTGAAACCAATCGACTGGCCGGTGGTATCAACGAATCCGGTCGCGCTGACCCCAATGGCCAGAACCCGCTCATCCAGCAATCCCTGGAGTTGTGTTTGGGCCAGGCCTACGGCGGCGGTGGCATCATCGACGTTATGCCAAACGAATTGTTCGACGACTCTGCCGCGAAGATTGAGTTTGACGGACTCGACCTGTCCTGGGCGGATGGCCAAGCCAACGACCTGGCGGGTGGCATCGTCGATCTCCAGTGGCATGCGCGGTCGGCCAGGGCGTTCGGCGGTTCGCCGACACTCGCGAACGATGCCCATATCCAGCAGGGCGGCGATGTCGGCACCGACGGCGGTGGCGTTAATGCCGGTCTTCTCGTGCAACTCCCAGCGGCTGGGCCCCTCTTCCTGCCACAGGAGGCGAAGGAGGCGTCGTTGTCGCGAGGTGATAGGTCTCATATGTGTGTTCAGAGGCTAGTTGCAATACGCGTGTCTTGGAAGGAGGTCGGATAACGCTTAACTGGCCAGTGTCGCGCTACCGTGCCGTGGCAACGGGGATCGCCGGGGTCAGCTCGGCGGCCTTCTTGTGGGTCAGCAGTTCCGCCTCTTCCGCGGATCCGGGAGCTATATAATGGTCGGGTCCGCCGTGCTGTTTCCACATGAAATAGACGATCGCCAGGGAGACGAAGCTGATGCATCCGCACGAGCCGGACCAAAGATAGCAATAACGATAGTTGTCCACCACTTTGCCGTAGTGTGTCATGTGGTCAATATAGAGGGCTCCGATCGTGGGAATAATCATGCGGATGATGGACTTCATTGTGCCGTTGAACGACGAGTACTGGCCGAACTTGTCCTTGGGGAATATAAGCAGAAGGTAGGGGGCTGAAGCCGCGGAAAGCAGGGGGCCGGTGATCAGCCCGATTCCCGCGAACATCAGCCATGAATTCAAGCTGTGCTGAAAAAAGAAACATAAAAAATTGATCGGCAGAGTGACGAGCGTCATGATCAGCAGGACCCGCATCGGACCGAATTTATCGGCAAGCCAACCAGCCGGCCATTGCAGGCATATGCCGACCCACGCGAAAACCGCACCGAACCTGCCTTGGGTCGCCAGAGGTATGTGTAACGCGTCGAGTACAAAGATAGCGGAGCCGATATTAGCCGCGCTGGAACATGCGCTGACCATGCTTTGGGCGAATGTGGCCAGGTACATCGGGTACTTGAAGCACTCCCTGAGGTAGGTCCCCACCTGGGCGCTGATCGCTTCGTCGCGGATGGGACAAAGCCACGCCAGGAGCGACGCGATACCGGCGATCCCGCCTCCAGCGAGCAGAGCCCAAAACCACATTGTCTTGGATACGACGATGCCCTGGGTCCCCGGCGACGACTGGATACCGGCAAGGGTCCGCTCGAGATCAAAGCCTGTCATGGCGTAGTACACAATTGCCAGTGCGACCACGCAGGATATGAGCCTGGTAAAGCCAAGGACGAACTCGTGGAGGTTCAGCGAATATACCAGAACAACCAGCAGTGCACCTATGGCGGCCAGAGCCAGGATGGCCCCGAGCATCCTGTCTGTTGCGGCGCCTCCAAAGGCGTTATTAAGTAGTGTCTGGGACTGGCCGACGATTGTCTCGGAGGCGTTCTTGTCTACTTGTACCGCAGGCGGCGCGTTTCCAGTGACCATGGCCAACCCGGTGAAATTTCGCTCGGCCGCACCGGCGCTGGCATAAACAAGGGGGAAGAAGAAACATACGATCGCGAACAGCAGACCCGCCACTGCGAACGTGCCGAATACCCATCTCTCGCGCAGCGGGATCAGACGGCGGTCGCGTGTCTTTTTGATCTCGATGGGTTCCGGCGGCGGGTACTGGCCTTCCTTAACCTTGAAGCACATGGCGGTGAAGCCGACGAGGTAGAGAGCAGCGCAGCCGAGGTAAATTTCGCGAAGCCCATCGATCGCGTGGGGGTAGACGAAGAGTGCCCACAATGATCCGGCCAGGGAGCCAACGACCCGCATGAGCGCCAGAAAACGCGAGAGCATCTTTTCAGGGACCACGTCACGGTACAGGAACCAGAAGACCGTATTGACGAACTCGTTCCCGAAGGCAAAAATAATCATGAAGAACCCGATGACGAGGAGAGTGGCCGTCAAAGGTGAAATATGCAGCGCGGCGGGGATGTTTGAATGCAGAAAGAAGGTGTGGAAACTTTCGGAGAAGCCAAGGCCGGCTAGGGCCACCACAAGTATCGGGGCCGTGAAAAGAATGAAGGGTAAGCGTCTTCCCCACTTGCCCCGGTGGCGATCGCTCTTGAAGCCGACTATCGGTCCTACCACCACGCCGAAAAATGACGGAATCTGCGTCATGAGCAGGGCTGTGACAGTGTTGCTGGCCTTCAGCGTCCGCAAGAGGTACAGTGGAAAAATGGACGGGATCACCGTCTCCATGAGAACGAAGCAGAAATCGCCCCAGAGAATCCACACAAACAGCGCCACCAGCCCCTTCTGGGTGTAAGTGAGCGTGCCGCATGTGTAGGTGGCGGTGGATGCCTCGACCGATGGCCAATACACACTCAGGAGCGACAGGACGAGGGAGGCCCCAGTGGAGATCACCGCCAGGGAGAACCATAGCAACTTCGCCGACTTGACTGCTCCTACAGCCGAAGTGGCTACGGCCGTAAGCGCACTCTGCTCGACGCCGAATCCCAGCAGGCCGTAAAAACCAAGAAGCAGCAGGCATGAGCCACAACATCCAACAACCGCGATAAGCGACTTGCGCGGGGCCGCGCCGGCGTAAACCAGAAGCGACAGCAGGGCCCCCGTGGCGGCTATCCAGGGCAGTCCGGCCAGAGGGACATCTCTAGTCAAATGATTGACGCCAAGACTAAGCTGCGTGCCGTTGTAAACGGCATGGACATTGCCGGCGTCAATCCGAACCAGAGGCTTGCCGTAAGAAAACACGACCAGCGCCAGAAGTGGGACCACCAGAAGTTCGTAGATCCATCTCTTCCGAGATGGGCTTGGGACAACTGCGTTATATGCGCTAAGAGTCATCAGGTCTCCTCTGGCCATGGCTTGCTGGCGGAACATATGCACTTATACACCGAGCGTGCTGTCTTGTGAAATGCCGGACGCTGCTGGAGGATAGTTGCGGCTATGGTAGAATCTACCGCCAAACACATGGCAGACCGGACCGTACATTACGAGGCCGCCTTCGAGGAGTTTCTGCGCCAGCGGGGTATTCCATACGTTGCGGTCGACGAGGCCAAGAAGGCATTATTCGCCAATGCCAAACTGAAAAGCTTCGATTTTGTCGTATATAGTAAGAAGGGCCCTAATCTGTTAGTGGACGTCAAGGGCCGACAACTCCGCAACCGCCAAAAACGGAGTGGGTTCGAGACCTGGGCCACAGAGCGAGACGTGGCCGATTTGCTCCAATGGGAACAAGTCTTTGGCGAAGGTTTTAAAGCGGTGTTCACTTTTGTTTATTGGATCGACCCGCCGTTGCATCCGGATGATGGCATTTTCGAGTTTCGCCAACGCTGGTATTTGCTACTGGGTATTGATCTGGCCGAATATCGCGACCACATGCGCCGTCGCTCAGCCAAGTGGGAAACTGTGGCCCTGCCGATCGCTGATTTTCAGTCGCTTGCCCGTCCACTGGAAAGCTGGTTATGATGTCAAATATGAATTCGCCATTAAGACGCATATCATCACGGTTGCCTGGCAGGGTGGCTTTGACTATTGCCGGCGTGATTGCCTTGATGACGCTGCCGGCCAGCGTGTGGGCCGATGAGGCTGGGCAGGATATAGATGCCCGCCTGGAAGGTTATGCCAGCAGCGTCCGTCTCCCCGAGGCGATCAGTCCGACTTTGATTTGGATGTTGCTGGCGGGGCTAGCGATTCTGGTGGTAGCCGTGCTTTTCAAGAATGCCAAGCGATCGCACTTGGATTGATCAAGACGTCAAAGAACCCTTAATTTGATTCCTCGAAAGGAGACTACAATGAAGACAGTCGTGTTATGGGGCCTGGTGGCCCTGAATGTTTTGCTCATTGGAGCACTGGTGGATCGGCACATCATGACCTCCACGGCGCTGGCCCAGCCCGCTGGGCGGGTTTCGGACTATTTAACCATTCCCGGACATCTGGCCGCCTACCCAGACGGAGTAATGTTCGTGCTGGATGCGGACAATCACAGGTTGACCGGCATGACTTTCGATGTTGGCCATAAACAGACGCTTTGGCTGCCTGGCATTGATCTTAACAAGGTCTTTGCCGCCGCCACGCCTGCGGTGCCTCCCAAAACTAGTCACAAATAATGCCTTCATCATAACATACGGTGAATTTGCCATATCGTGAAGGATCGAACCATATGAAAACAATCATCATCACCATTGATCGTAAAGTTCTCGCCATCGGCATTCTGTGCGTGACGGCGGCGCTGGCACTGAGCGCGCTGCTGTGGTCACCGCGACCGGCATCCGCCGATTTTGCGGTCAAAGACCGCGACTATCAGATCGTTACCACGCCGTCCAGCACGGGCAGTGATGCAGTTTACGTTGTGGACAACAAGACCGGGCTTGTTGTTGTGTTCCTCTGGGACAATGCCCGGCGAGCCCTGGTTCCGGCTACAGCAGAGGATCTGACAAAGGCTTTTCAGTAATCAAGGATAGCTCTCGGAAATATCATGCGTTGGTTTCTGTATGCGACATTAAACTTAACATAACATGGATTATAGGACGTTGACGATGGTAGGGGAGTGTCAGATATAAAGCCTGCAACCACTGTGATTTATGCATAACACAGCGTGATAATACTTGTCAAATCAGGCTGTTTCCGCGTCCGCTTCTCGCTTTGACCGCTGACTACTGTGACCCGATCCACGCCCCACCGTCTGCCATGAGCCAGCGTAGCGTGCCGAAGGTGCCAACGGCCCACGATCCCGCATGTTGATTTTCCCCATCGCTTCTGAAAAGATACCGCCATATAAGGCAGGCCGTTTCTGCTATAGTGTCGTCGTTTTGCAACTGTTTACCCATACATGAGGATACTCTCATGGCCGAGAAGAGCGTTTCGTCAGATTCACTGGGGACCAGGAAACAAGAAAAATATCAGGGCAAGAAGCTGCGCGTGGCCATCATCGGCTGTGGCGGCATCATGAACGCCCATATGAAGGCATACAAACTGATTCCTGAAGTCGAGGTGGTCGCCGCTTGCGATATTCTGCCTGCCCAGCTCAAGATTATGGCCAGTGAATGGAACGTGACCAAGGGCTACCTGAAATGGAAGGATCTGCTCAAGGAAGTAAAGCCTGACGCCGTGGATATCTGCACTCCCAACGGTGTTCATGCGGCCCCTGCCATTGACGCCGCCAAGGCCGGTTGCCACGTGATAACCGAAAAACCTATGGCTATGAATCCCGGGCAGTGCCAAAAGATGATCGACGCGTGCGCCAAGGCCGGTACGAAACTGGCCGTCGGGTTCCAGTACCGTTACCATCCCGCCACCGAGTATCTCGTGCGAGCCCGCGAGTCAGGCACGTTCGGCAATATAATGTATATGAAGTGTCACGCCCTGCGCCGCCGTGGCATCCCCAACTGGGGCGTTTTCGGGCAAAAGCATCTCCAGGGTGGCGGCCCCATGATCGATATCGGCGTACACGTCATCGAGATGGCCCATTATTTCATGGGATCGCCAAAACCGGTGGCCGCCTGCGGAAATACCTGGACTTATCTTGGAAATAGAAAATCCGAGGTGACGTCGCACTGGGCTGGATGGGACTACAAAACTTATACAGTGGAAGACCTGGCGGTCGGGCACATTCGCTTTGAGAATGGGTCGATACTACAGATCGAGGCGTCTTTCGCAGCGCACATCGAGAAGGATCGCTGGAACTTCACTTTCATGGGCGACAAGGGCGGCGGTAGTTGGGATCCGGCGGCAGTCTTTACCGACCGTGCCGGCACAATGATCAATGAGACCCCTGCCTGGCTTGATCCGAAGGTGGATTTCAACTCCCTATTCCCGCTGAAGCTGCGTAACTGGGTGTACGCCTGCCTCAAGGGCACGCCGCTGAAGGCCCCCGGCGAAGCCGGTCTGGCAGTTCAGAAGATGCTCGATGGCGTCTATCGCGCCGCCGAAGCAAGCAAGGAAGTCGTCATAAAGTGAGAATGTCTTATCCCCGTTAATACATCGGCAAATCGGCCTGAACTAAATCCGGCTCTCCCTGGCGCACAAGCACCTTGGTTGCGTAGGTTGTGACGGCGATGCGGGGCAGGTCGCGAAGCTGGCCATTCTCCAGACGAAACGCCCAATTGTGCCAGGGACAAATAGCGCATCCATCGTGAACGTGTCCTGCTGCCAGGCTGCCTCCGGCATGCGGACAGGTGTTGTCCATGGCGTAGAAGGTATCCCCCTGCCGAAAAACGGCCAAATGAAACCCGCCTATCTCTACGTATTTGCCGGTCTTTTCGGCCACCTCGCTGGTTGCGCAAAGACTTGTCCAAGCCATCTCAATGCTCTTTGCAGAAGTATCCCGGTGAAACTCCACACGCCGCCGCCTGATTTGCGGGTTAAGGCATCGTTGCCGGCGCTGCGGTCTCCGGCGCGGGGATTGCTGTTCCCGGCATGGTGGCCGGCGCGATGCCCGTCGGCATTGCTCCGACACGCTGGGTAATCTCCGCCGACATCTGACGGGTCGCTTGCGTGGCCAAGCCTAGCGCCTGGGCCACAAGAACACGGTGCAGCGGTCCATACATGCCATCCAGTTCATCTATCTTATGATGCAGCGTTTCCAACGTATCGCGTAGGGTTTGGATGGTTCCGAAGGATAGCGAGCACACATTGAGCAGTGCCTTATAGGCGGCGCGCAGGCCGGCATCGACGGCTGGCTTGCTGGCAAGGCCTTCGACCATCAACTGCGATTTCGAGGACTCCAGAATGCTCAGTTGCTGGGATAATTCTCCATCAGGCGATGCCGCGGCCAGCAGAAACAGTATCTGTGACAGATCGCCAAACGACTGCCCCGCCGCTTGCCTATAGCCGGCTTCGCTGGACCCGACCCCGGAATGCTGCGCCGCAGTGGCAAGTAACTCGCTCTGTACCGCAAGGCCGTTGATGCGCTCATCCAAGTCGCGCATGCGCGCATAGAAATCATTGTCCATGCCATCCGCTAATGCTTTCATTGTGGTTGCCGGCGCCGTGGTCGGAGCATGCGTTCTAATACACCCAACGGTCGCCAGCATGCAGCCGGCAGCCAAAATTCCCACGGTGGCAACATTCTTCGCACGCGTCATAAGTTCTCCTCAAAACCATGCACTCGATGATGGTTCCATCCGGCACGGGTGCAAGTGTAATCAGCGGCACATTAGATACAAGAACACAGACCAGCACCACCGGCAGCGACACTTTGACGCCACTCCCTACCGAAGTCCTGGCCGCTAAAAAATCAACGGAACCCTGGCAAAAACTCCTTTTCCGCCGTGAACAATTCCAGAGTCATCTGCTTGATCTCAGCCGGACAGCAGCAGGCTTGGGTTAGAGGATCAAGCATTAGGGCGTGGATCGCGGCTTCCTTGCTCCGGTTAATGCAGGCGGTGGCGGCCAGATCAAACATGCGCATATTCGCTTCGCAAATCGCGGCCATCTGGGCAGGCAACTTACCGTAGACTGTCGGATTCACGCCGCTTCGATCTATCATACAGGCGACCTCGACGCAGCCGTCATGGGACAGGTTGCTTATCAGAGGGCCTGCGCATCCGCCATTCCTGCGCGGCATATTGAGCACGTTGCCATAAATGCGATAGGGCCGGTCTTTCTCGCGAGCTTCAATAATCCAACTGGCATATTCCCAACTCCGTTCCCAACCGACCGTCTTCTGGCCGGTGACCATTTGCTCGCGTTCAGCATCGGCATCCTTGCGCCATGTGGGCCAATTGTCGGCGTAAAAGCTGGAGCCGCCGTTGTAACCATCGCGGGCATATCTGGCCAGCAGGTCTTTGCGTTTGCGGTAATATGGCAGGTATTCGCTCATGTGTCCGGAAGACTCGGTGATGAAGGCCCCGAAATGCAGCATCATGTCCTTACGCACCAAATCCTTGGCATCTTCGCAATCGGAGGGTTTGCCGGCCAGATCCTGTCGGGCTTTTTCCATCAACATCGGATACAGGTCCTTGCCCTGATGGCTGAGTTGGGTGAACCATGCCAGATGATTTATGCCCGCGCATTCCCAGCGCATTTGTTCGTAGGCCACTCCGGCACGCCTCGCGAGCAAATGGCTGGTGCCCTGTACGCTGTGGCACAGTCCGACAATTGCAAGATCACTGACCCGCCCCGCCGCCAGACACATCATGCTCATAGGATTGGTGTAGTTGAGCACTATGGCGTTGGGGCACAGTTGCGCGGCGTCACCGAGGATTTCCAGGAACACCGGAATTGTCCGCAGGCCTTTGAACAGCCCTCCCGGCCCGATAGTGTCGCCAATGCACTGGTCGATGCCGTATTTCAGGGGAATGTCATTATCGTGGCGCACGCAGGCCAGCCCGCTGACCTCGATGCAGTTGACAATGTAATCAGAGCCTGGCAGAGCCTTGCGGCGATCTCTCGATGCGCTTACCTTCCAGAGATCGCCCTTGCCGAGTTGATCGACTAGCTTGTGGATCAGTTTGTGCATCGTCTTAAGGCGGTTCTCATCTATGTCCACCAAGGCGATCTGTCCGCCGCACGAACCGGGCGTGAGCAGCACATCGTTCATCAAGCGTGGCGTAAATCCGCTTCCCGCACCCAACATGGTGATCTTAATCGGCCGCGGCATGATTCCGGGCAATCCACGCGGTTCATCGGTATTCTTGGTGTGTTCTGTATGTCCCTTGCTTTTGGCCATAATAATCTCCTGATTAACCGGCATCGGCCAACCGAGGCCAATGCAAGGCCGAGGATACTACCGCAAAAGTGTCTGTTCTGAAACGCTGGGCACGCTATGTAAAACCGCCCGCACCACTATCCTGTCCCGGCGCGATCCGAGAAAGTCGCAATCGAGCGCCAACCGCTGGACACGAACCACTCCCATTCCATTGTTCAAAAAAAGATCGCCCGGCGGATGCCGGGCGATCCTCGCGATACAGTGACCCCGACGGGATTCGAACCCGTGTCGCCGCCGTGAAAGGGCGGTGTCCTGGGCCACTAGACGACGGGGCCATTGTCCAGACAAAGCGCCCCGCGAACGGGGCTTGCCCAGGAGTGCCGCCCAATATGCAGAACTTCGTCTTCTCGTCAACGTCTGGCGCGCGTGGATGCAGTACGTATGCAGCGGAGATACGGAAATAATGAACAACATGGATTCCCAGACGCCATAGGCAAAAAATATTTCCGCCCCGCCGCCTTTCCGACAACAGAGACAGGTTGGTAACATATCCTCTGTGCCGGTCCGCCGGTTGGTCAACTAACCCAATGTTCACGAAGGAGCCTTCATGTCGCAGTTTCAACAGCCCCAGCAAACCAATGTGCCCCAGCCTCGACTCACCAACGGCGCAGCCATCACCAGTCTGATCCTAGGGCTGCTTGGCTGCATTCCCGTCATCACCAGCCTTCTGGCGATTATCCTCGGCGCACTAGGCATCAAAAAGACCAGCGATCCCCGCTACGGAGGCAAGGGAATGGCCATCACCGGATTGATTCTCGGTATTCTGGGCATTGCATTTTGGATACTAATGGGCGTGGGCGGCTTGACTTTTGCGCGCATCTGGACCGCCGGTACGCCGGCTAGACAGGCTACACGAGCGTTGCTTCAAGACGTTGATAAAGGCGATGCCCAAGCCGCCATTTCTCATTGTGATCCGTCATTTTCATTGAATGACGCCACCGCCCTAGTCGTCACCATGAATAAATGGGGAAAGCTGCTGGATGTTACGTTTACGGGTATTACCATCAAGGCAAACACTGGAACGACAACCACCTACACGCTCACTGGAATAGCCACCTTCGCCGGTGGCACAAATCACATGTTCCGTGCCGATGTGATAGGAAGCACATGGAAGATCAAAGATATACAGTTCGATAAATAAGCTGGCACCCATACTGCACACTACACTGCGGGGTCACTCCCGCAGCGTGCCGTTTAGTTTGCTGCCAATGGCATCCACAACGCCACGCACCGAGGCCTCGACGGCTTCGCCAGTCAGCGTGCCATCGCTGGAGCGGAAAACAAGCGTTACGGTCACACTCTTTACGCCTTTTTCCAAAGGCTTTCCACGATACGTGGTGACGTATTCCACTGCCTCCAGGGCGGTTGGGTGTAGGTCGCGGATGAGAGTCTCCAGGCGCTGGTAAGCGGTGGATTCCGGCAAAATTACCGAAAGATCGCGCCGGACCGCCGGGAAACGCGGCAGCGGTCGCAACTGTGGCACGTGCTGGGCGCCGGCAAGAAGAGGAGTGATTTCCAACTCGGCGGCGGCGGGAAGCTGACGCAGGGATAATTTGTCGGCGATGGCATGATCGATCATCCCCATAAATCCGACAACCTGGCCGCCCCACTCGATACCGCCGCCGGTCCCGCGGGCAAATCCGTTGCGCTGGCCGGGCACAATGGTTACCTGGCGGTTGGCGTCCAAGGCGCCCAACACCGCTTCCACGACGCCGCGGACCTCACGCAGGTCCGCGCTACCTACTATGCCAAGACGACGTCGTTCCACGATTCCGCTTGCAGATTCGACCCAGAATACCGAGCCTATCTCGAACAAGCGCGCATCGACAGTCCCGACGCTCTGGTTACGCCCTGCGGATTCCAAGAGTCCCGGCAGTATACTCGGCCGCAGGTGGGCATCAGCCTTGCGCGTTCCTGGCTCGGCCACCGCCAGGCCAGCCGCCTCGGCGGGACGGAAATCGCCACACAGGGCGTCCGACACAAAGCTGAAAGTCACCGATTCGTAGTAACCGGCAGCTACCAGGACCGAACGCACCCGATCGATAGCCCGAGCCGACGGCTCCAGCGGTACCACCTGAATCGAGATCTTATCACGGACGGGAATCTTGTCGTACCCGATGAGCCGGGCAACCTCTTCGACCAGATCTACCTCGAGATTCACGTCCAGACGCCAACACGGAACGACGACTTCGATGCGATCGGATTCGAGTTTAGGCGTAAATCCGAGCCTGCCCAGACAATCTACAGCCAGTTCGGCGGGAATCTCCAGACCCATGACCTGTTTGAGCTTAGCCAAACGCAATGACAGGCGTTTGGGTGCATAGGAGTTGCAACCAGCCTCAACCGCACCCTCCATCAATTCGCCACCGGCCAATTTCAGGATAAGACCGGCAGCACGCAGACTGGCCGTAACCGGCAGCGTGGGCTCGATCCCACGCTCAAAGCGATAGGAAGCATCGCTCTGCATGGCCAGCAAACGCGCCGTTTTGCGGACAACCAGCGGATCAAATCGCGCCGATTCCAGAAGAATGTTGGTTGTGCCTTGCGCTACCTCTGTATCGCGGCCTCCCATGATGCCCGCCAGAGCGACGGCGGAATTTTCGTCCGCGATCACCAGCATGCGGCTGTTCAGTTGGCGTTCGTGGCCGTCGATGCTGACGATCTTTTCGCCATCGCGGGCGTGGCGCACAATAATCCGTCGCCCTATAAGCTTGTCAAAATCAAACGCGTGCAGCGGCTGGCCCATCTCCAGAAGCACGTAGTTGGTTATGTCCACCACATTGTTGATGGAACGAACTCCAACAGCCTCAAGACGGCGAACCATCCAGTCCGGACTGGGTCCCACACGAATATTGCGCAGGACGCGAGCGGTATAGTGTGGGCACACGTCAGCGGCCTCTATAGCGATGCTGGTCACTGTCGAAGCCGGCGAGGAAGTCTGGGGTGCTGACAGTGGAGGAAATTTCAGTTTTTGCCCCAATAGGGCCGACAACTCGCGGGCTATGCCGATGTGCGACAGGCAATCAGGGCGATTGCTGGTCACTTCCACGTCAATGACGCAGTTATCTCCGTGTTGTTCGATGTTCTCAGTGGCCAGACCGGCTTTGGTGAGCGCGTCGGCGAAAACGCCGGCCGCCTGGATATCGCGTCCGCAAGGGAGGTATTCATTGAGCCATTCCAGATTGATCTTCATGGATAATAGAATGTAAGGAAATCTTCCGATTTGTCATGCCCCATCGAATTATTGACATTTCCATGGCTTTCGCATAAAAATGTGGGGCTGGACATTTGGCCTCGGTTTATCGCAAGCGACCCGGGATGGAGCTGAGAAAAGCCGGCTTGACACGGAAAGGACATTATCACACGTGGCACAGAAGAAGCCAACCACAAATAAGATCGCGGGCAAGACATCGCGATCTGGAAAAATAGCGACGTTGCCTGCTTCCAAAAAGGCCAAGCTCGCCAAGAGCGCGAAAATCGCCGCCGCAGCACCGGTCATTCGCGAAGCGAAGGGCAAAGCATCCAAGCCTCCGCGACATGCCGGTCGGGAGACCGATTCCGCCTACCGCGATGCCCAACCGCTGCCCACGCCTATTCCTACGGATGTCAAGCCGGCCAAAAATCTTCTCGGTATGAAAACAGCGGAACTGGAGTATTACCGCTCATTGCTCCTGGCCAAACGACGGGAGTTGGTAGGCGACGTGAGCCAGATGGAACACGAGGCTCTGGAGCGCGGCGGGAGCAGCAATCTTTCTAATCTGCCCCTGCACATGGCCGACATGGGCACCGACAATTACGAGCAGGAGTTCACACTGGGACTCATGGAGAATGATCGCGTGCTGTTGCGCGAGATCAACCAGGCGCTGGCCAAAATTCAGGACGGAACCTTCGGCATCTGCGAGGGCACCGGCAAAGCGATATCCAAGTCGCGATTGGAAGCACAGCCGTGGGCTAGATTTTCCATCGAACATGCCAGAAAACTGGAAAAGCGACTGGGAAAATAAACAGATAGTTCTGAATTGTGAATGGTGAATGCCGAAAAATACAGCAATGTCCAGTGGATTGTTTCGGCAGTGATAATTCAGAATTAAGATTTTTCCCATGAGTCATTTTGCCTGGGACAATTTCCGCTCGCCGGCGGCGCTGAGCCGATTCTTTCTGACCACAATTCTTGGTCTGACAGCGGACCTTTGCAGTAAATGGTGCGCGTTTGCGACTCTGGCTCGTTCCACGCCGGTGATGGATCGCAACGGAGTTTATCACGTTGATTCGGTAAGCCATGTAGTTGTTCGCCACTGGCTCCAGTTCGCTCTCACCTGCAACCAGGGGGCGGTATTCGGGATCGGTCAGGGACAACGCGTTTTGTTCCTGGCGATTTCTCTGGCCGCTATCGTGTTCCTTACTTATCTTTTCGCCGCAAGCGATCGACAAAGGTTCTACCAGTTCGTGTTGGGCTTGCTTCTGGCGGGAGTGTTGGGAAATATGTACGATCGCCTGGAACTTGGTTATGTCCGCGACATGATTTATGCTCTTCCGGGCTGGAAGTGGCCCGCTTCAAATCGTGAGGTATTCCCCTGGATATTCAACGTCGCCGATGCCATGCTTTGCTGCGGGGTGGGTCTGCTGTTGGTGCAGGGCATCTGCAAACGACCGCCGTCAGCCACGCGATCGCCACCTAAGGATCCAAGGTCGTCCTAGACCGTGGTCCTAGAGTGCAGGTCTGATCCATGTTCACCCTGGCCGATCAATCATTCATGGAAGAGGCATTGCGGTTGGCTATGCGCGGCAGAGGGGGCGTTGAACCCAATCCCATGGTTGGCTGCGTCATCGTCAAGGATAGTCAGATCATCACCGGCGGATATCACCAGATATTCGGTCATGCCCATGCCGAAGCCAATGCTCTGAACGCTGCCGGCGAGCACGCCCGTGGCGCCACGGCATACATAACGCTCGAACCGTGTTGTCACCGTGAGAAGAAGACGCCGCCATGCGTGACGCATCTGATTCGGGCCGGACTTAGCCGCATAGTCGTCGGCTGTTTCGACCCCAATCCGTCCGTTAATGGCGCTGGTTGCCGTCAATTGCGGGAAGCCGGTATCCAGGTTGATGTGGGCATGCGCGAAGCCCAGTGCCGCCAGCTTGCCGCTCCGTTCTTTGCCCGCATGCTGCATCGTCCCTACGTGACGCTCAAGTGGGCTCAATCCAGCGATGGTAAAGTCGCCGGCGGCGGCGGACGACGGGTTCAGATCAGCAATCCGGCCTCCACATTGGCGATCCACGCGCTGCGCGGGCGCAGCGACGGCATCATGGTGGGCATGGCGACGGTTGTCAGTGACGATCCAGAGTTGACCGTGCGCGGTGTTGCGGCACTGCGTCATCCCTTACCGGTAGTGCTGGATACGCAGGGGCGATTCCGAGCCACATGCAGGATGGCGCAGACGCATGCCGAGGTCCTGGTATTCCACGGTCCTGGGGTTTCAGGTGTGGTAGGCCAGGCTGTGCCAATTGGCGAGGACCGGCGCCTTGCGCTGGCCGCCGTCTTGCGCGAATTGGCCACCAGATACAATATGACACACTTGCTGGTCGAATGCGGGCCGACTTTGGCGCAGAGTTTCATCGATCAGAATCTGGCTGACCGGGTTTGGGTCATCCGATCTGCCTTGGCTATTGGCCAGGTGGCTGCACCAACAGCAGTCGAGGTCCCCTACCCGTTGACCGCACAGGTCATGCTTGATGGTGACACTCTCAGCGAATACCTGAATCCCAGCAGCCCTGTATTCTTCGACAAAACGCCCTCGGCTGATTTCCTGCTGGCCTCGGGGGCAATGACCCCAAGTGTGTAGAATGGGAGACTGACTCCGATTCAGCTAGTGCCCCGGCAGCACGTCCACCAGCCGATCGATCTGCTTTTCCGTATTGTAGAAATGCGGCGAACAGCGCAGGCGGCCCAAGCGCAGCACCAATTCGATGCGGTGGGACTTGCGCAAACCATGTACCAGTTCATGATGATCGTGGCGCGCGGAGGCAAAACTGATGATGCCGCTCCACTGATTGTTAGTGCGCGGACTGGCGATGCAATAGCCTTTGCGGCACAAGCCGTCGATGAGTTGATCGGTCAGAGCCTTGATGCGGAGCGAGACAGCATCCATGCCTATGCCAGCCAATAGCCCCAGCGAGGCGCGCAATCCGTGCAGACCAATAATGTTCCAGCTTCCGCACTCGAAACGAGCGGCATCCGGACGAAGAGTGAAATCATATTTCCCGAACTCCTGGGCGTGCAACATGTTCATCCAACCGATAATTAACGGGCGAGTCGTACTCAGTAGTTCTGCACGGCAATAGAATATCCCCGCTCCTTCCGGCCCCAACATCCACTTGTGGCCGTCGGCGGCCAGGTAGTCGATGTTCATCGCCCGCACATCCACCGGCACCACTCCCAGTGATTGGATGGCATCAACACACAAGAGTTTGCCGTTGGCCCGACACAACGCCCCCACCGCGGCTACATCGAGGCGCTGCCCGCTGCCGAACTGAACGTGTGACAGGGCCACCAGCCGGGTGCGCGGATGCGACGCCTCCTGGCATATCCTCTCCGTCGGCACAGCGACGGAACCATCGGCGGCGGTTTCCTCGGCTACCTGCACCAGTTCGACGCCATAACGGGAACAGACGTCCATCCAAGGATACATGTTCGCGGGGTATTCCACGCCGGTGGTGACAATTCGGTCCCCATGCCGCCATGCAATACCACCGGCCACCGTGGCCAGACCCTCGCTGGTGTTCTTGATGAAGGCGATCTCTCCCGGTGTGGCATTTATAAATGCGGCCGCCTCGGAACGCAGTTGCTCAACATCCTTGTACCAGGCCGTACCCAGGTAAGCCATAACCTCGGCCTGAAGGACGGTAGCGCGCATCGCCTCGGCGGCGACATGGGGTATGGGGGCCACGCCGGCATGGTTGTAGAAATCCCAGTGCCGGAGGATGGGAAAAGCCTGGAGATCGCCTACCAGGGCGCTCAGAGACGGCATGATGACCTCGCAAGGGCTGGCGTCAAAAACGCCTGGGCTTGGGCAAAACCAGAGGCAGCCAATAGGTGCTGAAAACAATGAGACCAATAAATCCGCCCATCAGACAATCGAACCAACGAGCGGCCATGGATGCGCCAAGGGCATCGGTGAACCAGATATACAGCGCCTGTAGACCCTTGGTGGTTCTCGGCGCGGCCGCCAGATTGACAAAGACAGCCTGGAGCCACAACCATAATGCGACCGCTCCAGCAACCAACAAGGGGGCCACCCGCAAGCTAAAACCAAAACGCCTGGTGCAGAGTTCCAACATTACTCCCAGCGGCAGGCAGAAGCCAAAGGTCAACACCATCGCCAGGCGTGTTTCCAGCCGTAACCGCTGGGTGGCTTGCTTCTGGGCCACATCGAGCGCCGTATCCACTGTGGACTTTGCCAAGAGAGCGCGGGTCGCAGGGGCTGCGGTATCTTTGACGTTCACCAGAAGTGTCTCACCCAACGCGTAAAGCACCACCATCAACACGATAGCGCAGCACAAGCAGGCATTGCCATGTCTGCGAATGTGCGGCCACGCCAATCGCCACCAGCCTACAAGCATCTCCACGCGTGATGGTGTGGCGTTTAAGGCCGGCGGCGATGCCGTTCGTTCACCTGGCGACCCAGATGCCGCTACCGTGTCTGTAGTCTGCTGTGAACTGTCACCGATGATACTCATCTGGGCTGGTAGCATACGCCGGAACAGGGCATGTTGAAACCCCATGCAGTGTTTCCTCAAAGGATCAAAGGATCAAAGGATCAGGAACTGCGACGGTTGATGCACTCTTTGCCAAACGCCCCGTTGCTGGGAAAGCCGGTCAGCATGGGCGGGCGCAGATATTGCCGGTCTATGGCTATGGCAGCATCCCTGTAGCCCAGCCCTGCGGATGTCCTATTGTGACTGGCGGCGAATGGTCATGTCGAAGTTTTTCACCATCGACTTGTACATCATCCATACCACCGCCCCATAGGCCGCAGTAGCCATCCAGCCACAGAACACCACCAATACACGGCTGGTAATCACGTCGGCAGCGCCAAATGCATGACTGGCACTGGCAAACGGATCCAACAGGACGCTAATCAGGGTAATCGGGCTGAATGATATCACCGCCATGGCGGCCGATCCACCAGTGGGTACGCTGCCCAACAATGCGAATCCGCAAGCCCCCAGACCTACGCATATGCCCACCACGATGCCTACACTGGACATCACCGCCCAGACCGTGGTGCGGCTCCTGAGAGACATGTGCATGCCAACGATGGCCGCGAAAGCAGCAACGATTATAATGGTTCCCGGTAGCACCAGCACCGATTCGGGGAACACGATGGACGGCTGCAAAGACCCCGTCGCCGACCTGTAGATGTCCGCCGCTATGCAGAATAGCACGCTGGCCACCGGTACGCCCACCAGCGGTAATACAAAGCTGACCAGCCCGCGGAGTTTGCCCCAGATGTAATAGCGACTGGTCATCGGCGTACTCAAGAGTAAATCCAACGTACCATCTTCCCTCTCACGTGTCACGGTCGAGGCGGCGGCGTTGGTGACTATCAGCAGAATGCCGGCAAATTCCAAAATCACCATGCCCATGAGATATCCCCGGGCGGTGGCCACCGCCAAAACCGGCGTTGGCGGACTTAAAGTGAGCGAAATCAGGTCACTATCGTTAGTAGGGCTGCTCTTGCGTCCCATAACCTCAAAAGTGCCGTGAATGTGTTCCAAGGAAATGCTCGGGGTCGGGGCATCCGGATCGGGCTGGCGCGTCTGGCAGGTGACGACGGTCAAGGCTGACACTCCGTAGGTTCTGGCGCTGTTTCCCAGGGAATCGTAGATGGTCAGGGAATTGACGACGGCGTTGTAGCTGGTGGCGTTGACGTATACCAAAGGCTGCGTGACGCGGCAGGATGCGATCGCCAGCATGAATGCCCCCATAACTCCCACCACCATGAATCCGTAGCGGATGAACATCGCCCTAGCCGCCGAAGCCCTGGTCCTCGCCTCACGCCATGCGATTGGGTTGTTCCACACGCCACGCGGCTTGCGAGAACGGTCACCGCTGCTCAGATGCAGCATTCCCAGTAGCGCATTTCGCAGCGTTGCCGTTGATTGGGCCACTCGCCGCAGCAGCAGAATCGACGGAATCACTAGTACGAAGCTGATGGCGAACATGAACGCCGTATAGAAGGTCTGGGGCCGGGACAGATACCACCCCATCGGCCATGACTGCAGCGCATCAGGCAATGTCACATGCTGCGGCGGAATGTAATCGGGATCAGTGAAGATCACGCGCAGGGCCAGGAACGGATTAAGGCCGGTGAACCAACTGGTTTTGGCTCTGGTAATAGTGGTCTCGGTACGCCGATATCGTTCACCGTCGCCACTTTCCAGGAGCGTGTATTTGACTTCAGTGATAGCGATACGATCCCTCTGCACATCCGCTCTTATTTCTGATGCCGCCTGCGCTGGCGGACCGCTGGCTTGGACGCTTACCACGCGGTCGGCCACCTCGGGATGGAAGTACTCCACTCTATCCAGGAAAAAGCCGCCGACCAGATATACTACGATGAAGAAATAGAAGGCGAAAATAGTGCGACGGGTGCCGACTTTGAGGGCG
>Ga0316227_1002001_pt1 | contig 19541 bp, 24 predicted proteins | sample TBH18019metaG_FD_206012 | JGI IMG/M metagenome (GOLD analysis project Ga0316227, IMG submission 206012) | Freshwater microbial communities from Trout Bog Lake, Wisconsin, USA - TBH18019 | ecosystem: Environmental > Aquatic > Freshwater > Lake > Hypolimnion/Profundal zone | place: USA: Wisconsin... | reverse complement strand
CGCCCAGCCGATTGCGCAAATCCGCTGGGCCGGCCTGTGGATGACGGCCTCTTTTTTCCTGGGTATCGCCGGCGTCTTCCTGCTGGCCGCGTCAGGGCAGATGCAGGGTATCATGAGTGTCGTGCGGTTTCCCTATGCCATTCCCGCGCTTGCGCTCCGTTTCGACGATGGCATCTTCACTGGCATTCCTCTCATCATCGCCGCTTACGTGATGACGGAAGCCCGGCGTATCGCCGCCGACCATGCGGAGATCGTCTAGTGATCGTCGTGAATCTCGACGTGATGCTGGCGAAGCGGAAGATGCGCTCCAAGGAACTGGCGGAGCGCATCGGCATCACCGAGGCCAACCTGTCACTGCTCAAATCGTCCAAGGTGAAGGGCGTGCGCTTCGAGACGCTGGACAAGATCTGCGCCGCGCTGGAATGCCAGCCGGGCGATCTATTGGAGCATAAGGCGGGCTGAACGCCGGAATGCTACGCGGGCGGCCAGCGAAGGCATGCGTTGGTTGGACGGCTGGCCCGGCCGCTCGCTCAAGCGCGCGGCGCGCGGTCGCGTCTCACCCGACTTTCCGCGGTACAGCGGTGCCGGACAGAACGTCTTTCACCTTCGCCGCCAGTTGCTTGAGGCCGAACGGCTTGGGCAGGAAGTGGATGTCGCCGGCACCTTCGTCGCGGCGGAAGGCTTCCTCGGCATAGCCGGACATGAAGATCACCGGCAGTTCGGGCTTCAGCTTCTTGACATGCTTGACCATGGTGGGTCCGTCCATGTTCGGCATCACCACATCGGTGATGATGAGATGGATGTCGGCGCCGCCCTGGACGATCTCCAGCGCCTTTTCGCCGCCATCGGCTTCCAGCACGTTATAGCCGCGCATGCGCAGGGCGCGGGCGGCGAAGCTGCGCACCGCCTCTTCGTCCTCGACCAGCAGGATGGTGTCCTGGCCGGTGACATCGCGGGCGGGCGCCGCCGCTTCCGCCGCCGCCGGGGCCAGCGCGCCGGCATGGCGCGGCAGATAGATGAAGAAGCTGGTGCCCTTGCCGACATCGGAGCGGACATCGATGAAGCCGCCCGACTGCTTGACGATGCCATAGACCGTGGCCAGGCCAAGGCCCGTGCCCTGCCCCACCGGCTTGGTGGTGAAGAAGGGATCGAAGATCTTGCTCTGGATCTCCTTCGACATGCCGATGCCGGTATCGGCCACTTCCAGGCGGACATAGTCGCCCGGCGGCATGATGGCGCTGCCCAGCGCAGAGGTGGTCGCCACGATCTCGTTCGACAGGCGAATGGTGACGGCACCGCCATCGGGCATGGCGTCACGGGCATTGACCACAAGGTTGATCAGCGCGTTCGAAATCTGCGCCTCGTCGGCATGGACGGGCCAGAGCCCATCTTCCTTCTCGACCTTCAGCTCGATGCCTTCGCGCAGCAGGCGGCGCAGCATCTGCGCCAGTTCGCCCGCCACATCGTTCAGCGCCAGCACCTTGGGCTGCATGGTCTGCTTGCGGCTGAAGGCCAGCAGCTGGCCGACCAGGGTGGCGGCGCGCAACGCGTTCTGGTGCACCTCGTTCAGTTCCTTGAACGAGGGATCGCCCGCCGGATGGCGCATCAGCAGGAATTCGCAATTGCCGATGATGACGGTGAGCAGATTGTTGAAGTCGTGCGCGACGCCGCCCGCCAGCTGGCCCACGGCCTGCATCTTCTGCGACTGGGCGAACTTGGTTTCCAGCGCCTTCTGCTCGGTGACGTCGACAAGATAGAGCACCACCTTGCCCCCCGGAACCGGGCTGGCGAAAAGTTCGGCCATGCGTTCGCCGGATGCGCGCAACTCCACGGCCTTGGCGTCGCCCGTACCGGCGCTGGCGATGCGTTCGGCAACAGCGGCACGATCGGCAGGGGCGACCAGATCCGCAAGAACGCGGCCCTTCAGCGCGGCGCCGCCAAAGAACTGGGCGAAGACCTTGTTGGCGTCGAGGATGGTGCCGCCGGCATCGGCGAAGGCGACGCCCATGGGCGCGTCGCGGAAAAGATCCTCGCCGGCCAGCACAGGCGCGGAGATGCTGGGCGCGGGCGCGGCGGCAACGGGTTGCGCGGCAGGAGTCGGCGCGGGCGCAGCAACCGGCGTCGCAACGACCGGCATGTCGCCGCGGGCGGCCAGGCGCGGCACGAACCACCAGCTGGCCTGGGCGTTCGCCAGTGGCCGCACGGCGGCGATGATCTCCAGCCCCGGCATTACCTGGAAGCTTTCCTCACGGGCGCGGCCTTCGGCGGCGTCGCGCGACAGGCGATAGAGCACGGCGGCGGACGGTTCGCCCGCCAGCGCCAGTTCGGGCGGCGGCGCGGTTTCGCTTTCCTTCACGCCGGCCATGCGGCGATAGACCTGGTTGCAGTCGATGACGGCGCCGCCTTCGCCGGTGATGACCCAGGCGACATTGGCCTTGCCCGCGGCTTCGGCGATGCGGCGGGCCGCGTCCATGCCGCGCGCCGGGCGCGGCCACACCGCGACCAGCAGGCAGGCCGCCAGCACCACGATGCCGAACAGAAGGGTATAGCCCGCCCAGCCCGCCAGCACTGGCTGGGTCAGCGCCAGTCCGGCGGCGGCCAGCGCCACGATGACGGCCCCGATGGCAGCCCAGCGCCAGCCGCCAAAAGGCAGGCCGACCGGGGCTTCGGAGAGGGATGGGCTAGCGTCCATGGGACGCACTCTACAGGATTTGGTTAACCAATCCTTTCCGGCCACAATTTGTTGATTTTATTAAGAAATTTCCCCCGTCCCTGACTCAGGGATTCACCGGATTGAATGATTCGTTAACGCTGTTCGTTTTGCCCACAGGCACGCGCAGCGCAGCGGCGCCGTTTAGTTCGGCTTGATCTTGCCCTGGAGCCGCATCACATAGCCGATGACCTGGGCCACGGCCTTGTAGTGTTCCGCCGGCACCGGCTCGTCGATCTCGACCGAAGCGTGCAGCGCGCGCGCCAGCGGCGGATTTTCGATCACCGGCACATTGTTGTCTTCGGCGACGGCACGAATCTTCAGCGCCAGCGCATCGACACCCTTGGCGATGCAGATCGGCGCCGCCATCGTGCCGCTCTCATACTGCAGCGCCACGGCATAGTGGGTCGGGTTCATCAGCACCACGGTGGCCTGCGGCACCCGCGTCATCATGCGCCGCTTCGAACGCTCCTGCCGCAGCTGGCGAATCTTCGCCTTGATGTGGGGGTCGCCTTCATTCTGACGATACTCTTCCTTGATCTCCTGCTTGGACATGCGGTTGCGTTTCATGAATTGCGTATATTGCAGGAAGTAGTCGGCGGCCGCGATCACCGCCATCGCTCCCAGCGCCGCCATCAGCACCTTGAAGAGCAGATGGCCCATATCGGCGACGACGCCGCCGGGCGACTGGCCGAGAATGGAATCGAGCGTGGTGCGCGCCGGCCAAACCTGCGTCCACACCGCGATGCCGACAATGGCGATCTTGGCCAGCCCCTTCACCAGATTCATCCAGCCATCCAGGCCGAACAGGCGCTTGAAGCCGGCCAAAGGCGAAACCTTGGAAAAATCCGGCGCCAGCTTCGACAGCGTGAAGCCGGGACGGCCCTGGATCACATGGCCGACAATGGCCGCCAGCGCGAAGACGCCGAACAGGGGCGCGACCACCATGGCCACACGCATCAGCAGGCTTTGCATCAGCATGATGAGACCGGGCCCGTCCACCGCCATGGTGTCGGGCTGTTCCAGGAAAGACTGCAACAGTCCCGCCAGGCCGGTCATGGTGCTCTTGCCGAACATGGCCAGCGCCATGGTGCAGCCGGCCAGAAGCACCAGCGAGGTGACCTCGGACGATTTGATGATGTCGCCCTGCTCGCGCGCCTGGTCGAGCCGCTTTTGTGTCGGCTGTTCGGTCTGCTGGGCTTCGTCGCGATCATCCGCCATCAGAGGAAGACCGCCATTTGCGTCGCATAGAAGTTCAGGAAGATGGTCATCATCGCCCCCAGCATGGCCAGGAAGATGAGAAAACCGCAGGCGATGTTGATTGGCACCGCCACGAAGAATATCTGCAGCTGCGGCATCAGCTTGGCCAGCAGGCCGAGCCCGGCATAGACGGCGAAGCCGAAGACCAGGAACGGCGCGGCAAGCTGGAAGCCCAGCGCGAAGGAGCCGGACACCAGGTTGATGGTGAGTTGCGCCATGTCGCCGGTGGGAAGATGACCGCCCGGCGGCAGCATCCGGTAGCTGCCGGCAATGGCGCCGATGGCGAGGTGATGCAGGTTGGTGAGAAACACCATCAGCGTGCCCAGCAGCGAGAGGAAATTGCCCATCGTCGCGCCCTGGGTGTTCTGGGTGGGATCGAGGGTCTGGGCATAGGCCAGGCCGGTCTGGGTGGCGATCAGGAAGCCCGCGATGTTGAGCGCGCTCATGATGATGCGCGCCATGGCGCCGACCAGGATGCCGACCGTCGTTTCCTCGGCGATCAGGATCACCAGCGCCGTCGAAGTGGCCGGGGCAATCTCATGATAGGCGGAGGCCACGCCCGGCGCCATGCAGAAGGAAATGGCGACCGCCAGCAGCAGGCGCACACGGGAGGGAATGCCGGCCTCGCCGATATTGGGCAGCAGCATGACCATCGCGCCCACCCGCGCGAACACCAGCAGATAGACAAGAACGATGCCGGACAGGTCGGGCAGGTGGATGTGCATGATGCCCTAGTACGCGGCTATGCGGCCCGCAATGTCGTTCATCAGGCCGCTCATCGCCTGGCCTGCGAACGGCAACGCGACCAGCAGCACGATGAAGACGGCGACGATCTTGGGAATGAAAACCAGGGTCTGTTCCTGGATCTGGGTCATGGCCTGGATCAGGCCGATCACCAGGCCGACAACCAGGGCGGTCAGCATGGCGGGGGCGATGATCTCCAGCAACACCAGGATGGAGGTGCGGGCGAAGTCGATGGCGTCAGCGGGGTTCATATGTGTGCGATCTCAAATGGGCATGTTCATGATGGACTGGTAGGCCTGCACCACCTTGTCGCGCACCGCCACCACCGTATCGAGGGTGAGTTCGGCCTGGTTCACCGAATTGACGACATCGACGATGTTGCCCTTGCCGGTGACCTGACTCTGCGCGGCTTTTTCGCCGGCCTGGATGGTGTTGATGGAATCCTTCACCGCGCCCGAAAGGAAGTCGGAGAAGTTGCCACCCCCGATATTGGCGGGCGTGATGCCGCTGCCGGCGCCCGCAACGGTCGGCGTGGCGACCTGGGCGGCGGCGCGGTAGGCGGCGGCGGCGGCGGCGGGAATGGCCATCTAGACTTCCTTTCCTTTGGTCGCGTCGGCTTTCGCCTCCGCGCCCGGGGCTTATTTGTTCAGAAGATCGACGGTGCGGGCGAGCATGGACTTGGTCGCGTCCATCGCCGTCAGGTCGGCCTCGTAGGAACGCTGCGCCTCGCGCATGTCCATGATTTCCACCAGCGAGTCGACATTGGGCAGCTTCACATAGCCCTTGGCGTCGGCATTGGGATTGCCAGGGTCGTACTGGGTACGAAACTCGCTCTTGTCGGCGATGCTCTTGCCCGCCGTCACCAGGTTGGCGCCCAGTTCGCGGTCGAAGCTGCTGGCGACGGTGGCGATCTTGCGGCGATAGGGATCGCCGCCCGGCGTGGTCGCGGTCGAATTGGCGTTGGCGATATTTTCCGCAATGGTCTTCATCCGTGCGGACTGGGCCTTCATGCCCGAAGCGACCACCGCCATCGATGTCGAGAAATCCATTCTGGCTCTCCTTTTCAAAGTTGCAAAAATTAGTGGCCGATGGCCGTTTTCATCATCGTCAGAGCTTTGGCATAGAGATTGGCCGCAGCCTGGAATTGTGCCTGGGTCTCGGAGACCTTGATCATCTCCTGCTCCAGGCTGACGGCATTGCCGTTGGGATTGGCCTGGCCGGGCGTCGTCTCTTCTTCAAACTGTGTATGGCCGCTGGTCGAAATCGCGATGTGGCGCGGATCGGTGGCGCGCAGGGCATTGCCGCGTGTCATCTCGCCGGAGAGGATGTCGCTGAAATCCTGGGCCTTGAGGTCGCGCGCGACATAGCCGGGCGTGTCGGCATTGGCGACGTTCTGCGACAGCACATCCTGGCGCTGGTGCAGCCAGGTCATGCGTTCGCGCAACAGCGATAATAGCGGCACATCGGGCATGCTCATCGAAAGTAACCTTTTGTTAGCCCTGAATTCGCTGCCGACAATGCGCCGGACATGCTTAAGCGCGACTTAACGCGGACGATTTTGCCGGGCAGAAAATTCCCCGCCTTAACCCGCGATTAAGGTTGACGAGGTCTTATCGCGGCCATGGACGTGATCAACCTGATGCAATATTTCACCGCGCTGCTCTTCGTGCTGGCGCTGGCGGGCGCCGCGCTGCTGATCAAGCGCTATGGCAACAATCCGCAGGCCTTCCGCGAGGGGCTGAACGGCAAGCTGGCCGGCAAGCTGGGCAAGTGGGATTTCAAGATCCCCGAACGCCGCCTCGCCGTGGTCGAAACCCTGATACTGGGTCCCAAGCAGCGCCTCTTCATCATCCGCCGCGACAATGTCGAACATCTGGTGCTGAGCGGCCCCGACGGCGCCACTGTCGTCGAAAGCAATATTTCTGCCCCGTCCGCGAAAGCGCCCGCGCCGTGACGCGTCTGGCCCGGCTCCTGCCCTATCTGCTGCTGCTGGCGGTGCTGGCGCCCGCCGCAGCCTTCGCCGCGCCGCTGGCGCCCACCGCAGCCAATGCGGCCGCGGCGGCCGGGTCCGCCGCCAGCAACGGTTTCTCCATCGACCTGGGCGGCAACGGTCTTTTCAGCGACCGCATGATCCAGATCATCGCGCTGATGACCGTGTTGTCGGTGGCGCCGTCCATCCTCATCATGATGACCAGCTTCGTGCGCATCGTGGTGGTGCTGTCGCTGCTGCGCACCGCGATGGGCCTGCAGCAGAGCCCGCCCAACAGCGTGATCGTGTCGCTGGCCATGTTCCTCACCCTTTTCGTGATGAGCCCGACCCTGACCGATGCCTACAACCAGGGCATCAAGCCCATGATGGCCAACCAGGTTACCACCGAGCAGGGCTTCACGGCCGCGATGGTGCCGATGAAGAAATTCATGCTGGCGCATGTCCGCGACAGCGACCTGAAGCTGTTCATAGACATGGCCAAGGCCAAGCCCACCAACGATCCGGCCCAGGTCGCGCTGACCTCGCTCGCCCCCGCCTTCATGCTGTCCGAGCTGAAACGCGCCTTCGAGATCGGCTTCCTGCTGTTCGTGCCCTTCCTGATCATCGACATGGCGGTCGCCTCGATCCTGATGTCGATGGGCATGATGATGCTGCCGCCGGTGATTATCTCCCTGCCCTTCAAGCTGATCTTCTTCGTGCTGGTGGATGGCTGGAAGCTGGTGGCCAGTTCGCTGGTGCAGAGCTATCTGCATTCGCCACCCCATAGCTGACGGCCAACTTACGGGCGTTTCAGCCCCTGCAACCGGCCCCGCGCCCGTCCTTGACGGGGGGCGGTGATCAGCAGCTAATCCGTCCAAAACGCGGAGGGCGCGCATGAAAAGCACCATTTTCCTGGCTGGCGCGTCGGCTCTGGTGCTGGCATCGATCTTCACCACCATCCATGCTGCGCCAAAGCCCTCCGGCGATGCCGCCAGCTGCGCCGCCCTGCAGGGGCGCAAGATCGCGCCCGACACCGTGATCGACCGTGCCACCTGGTCGCCCGATGGCGATACGGTGGGCGGCACCAAGGTCACCCAGCCTTTCTGCCGCGTTTCCGGCATCGCCACGCCGTCGAAGGATTCCCATATCGGCTTCGAGGTCTGGCTGCCGCCGGCTTCGGCCTGGAACGGCAAATTCCGCGGCGAGGGCTCGGGCGGCTCGGCGGGGGCACTTTCCCCCGGCCCGATGCGCGAGGCGCTGGCCGCCGGTTACGCCACCATGTCCACCGACAATGGCCATCTCACCGACAACAAGGACCCACTGGGCGGCAGCGCCCAGGGCTGGGCCTACAAGCACCCCGAAAAGATGATCGACTGGGCCTGGCGGGCGCTGCATTTGTCCACCGTCGCCGCCAAGCAGGCGGTGATGGCCTTCTATGGCAAGCCATCGAACGAGAATTATTTCGTCGCCTGTTCTGCGGGTGGCCATCATGCCCTGATGGAAGCAACGCGCTTTCCCGCCGACTATGACGGTATCGTGGCAGGTGCAGCGCCATGGAAATGGTCGTCCCTGATGTTCGGCCACACCTGGAACGCCAATCCCGCCCTGCATGACATCTCGGCCGTCACGCCCCAGAGCGCCGCCATTCTCAACCGCCGCATGATCGCGGCTTGCGACGAACTGGATGGCGTCAAGGATGGTGTCATTTCCGATCCCCGCCGCTGCACCGTTGATCCGGTGGAGTTCCAGTGCCGCGATGGCCAGACCAGCGACTGCCTGACGCCGGTGCAGGTGGCGGCAGCGCACCACATCTATCATGGGGCGACGAAATCCGACGGCACGTTCCTGATGCCCGGCCAGGTGCGCGGCAGCGAGGAAGGCTGGCCGGCGCAGAATGGCGGCGCCACGCCGGGCGGCAGCAGCCTGGAATTCTGGAAGCTGACGGTTTTCCAGGACCCGGACTTCCGCAACATCGATTTCGATTTCGACAAGGATTCCGCGCGGGCGCTGAAAACCAAGGTCGGCAATTCCACCCTGGCCGCTACCTATGACCAGACCACCAACCTGGACGCCTTCCGCCGGCGCGGTGGCAAGTTCATCTTCTTCCAGGGCTGGGCGGATTCGGTCATCACGCCGCTGATGGACGTCGACTATACCAACAAGATCACCGCCCGCTACGGCCAGACCAAAACGGACGATTTCTTCCGCTTCTTCCTGCTGCCGGGCATGGGCCATTGCGGCGGCGGCCCCGGCTTCTCGCATATCGGCGGCGCCACCGGCACCCCCATCAAGGACGATGCCGACCACGACATGGTGCGGGCGCTGGACCGCTGGGTGACGAAAAAAGAGGCGCCATCGCTCTTCATCGGCGCCAAGCTTTCCGGCCGCACCGTCACCGCCACCCGCCCCATCTGCCGCTATCCATTGGAGGCGCGCTATCTGGGCCGGGGATCTGTCAACGAAGCGGCGAATTTCGCCTGCCGCATGCCGGAGGAGAAATTCCCGCCACAGCCCATGTGACGCGGAATTACGGCGGGTTTGTAATTTCCACCGGCGCGATGGACGCGCTAGACTGCCGGCATGGCGCACGACCACAGTCCGCACGATCACGACCATGCCCACGGGCGTGCGCATGGGCATGACCATAAGGGCCATGCTCCCAAGGGGGGCGGGCACGATCACGGCATCTGGACACAAGGGCATGTCTTTCTGGGCGCCAGTCATGATCGCGCCGCGGCGCGGGCCAAGGCGGCCACCCTGGTCACCGCGGTTTTCATGGTGGTCGAAATCGCTTGTGGCCTCGCCTACCACTCCATGGCGCTCCTGGCCGACGGCATCCATATGGCGACGCATGTGGGTGCGCTGGGACTGGCGGCGCTGGCCTATTGGCTGGCGCGGCGCCATGCCGGCAGTGGCCGTTTCAGCTTCGGCTCGGGCAAGTTCGGCGACCTGGCGGCCTTCGCCAGTGCCCTGCTGCTGGGCGCCACCGCCATCGCCGTGGCGGTGGAATCGGTGCTGCGGCTGGTGACGCCGCAAGCCGTGGCCTATCGCGACGCCCTGCTGATCGCGGCGATCGGTTTGGCGGTCAACCTGGTCAGCGCCCTGATCCTGAAGGATTCCCATTCGCACGATCACGGACACGGTCATGATCACGCTCATACGGAAAGCGGGCATGGCCATGACAACAACATGCGCGCCGCCTATGTGCATGTGCTGGCCGACGCCGCCACCAGCGTACTGGCCATCCTAGCGCTGGCGGGCGCCTATTACTGGGGCCTGACCTTCCTCGATCCGCTCAGCGGCCTGATCGGCGCCGCGGTAATCGCCTCTTGGGCGATCGGGCTGATCCGGGATTCCTCGCTGGTGCTGCTGGATGCCGATGCCGATCCGGCTTTGACCCAGGCCATTCGCCAGACGCTGGAAAGCGAGACCGGCGCGCGCATCTCCGACTTGCATCTGTGGCGGCTGGGACCGGGGCACCAGGGACTGATCGTCAGCTTGGTCTCGCCCGCCGAAACCAGCGCCGAAACCATCAAGTCGGCCTTGCGTGCGCGCTATCCCGGACTATCTCATGTGACGGTGGAAGTGGCGGTCTGCGCCGATTGTACCTAGCAAGAGTGTGAAGCCGTGTTCTGGCGCCGCAAGAAAAAGATCACCGAAGACCTGAAGAGCGTGGCGGAAGTCGCGGGAGACCAGATCGCACCGGGCGTGGGAACCTATGCCCTGATCCTGGGTGGCCTGGCGGTGGCGGCGGCGGGCGCCTATGTCGTGCACCAGACGCGCAAAAACAAAAAAACCGCCCGGTGAGGGGCGGCTTTTTCGAAATCGGATAACCGGAACTTACGTGCGCGGCTTGCTGGGCGGCAGCAGGCCTTCGCGCTGCATGCGCTTGCGCTGCAGCTTGCGATAGCGGCGGACCGCCTCGGCACGTTCGCGGGCGCGCTTCTCGGAGGGCTTTTCATAGGCGCCACGCAGCTTCATCTCGCGGAAGATGCCTTCACGCTGCATCTTCTTCTTCAGGGCCTTGAGGGCCTGGTCGATGTTGTTGTCGCGGACAATGATCTGCAAAGGAAAGGCTCCGGTTCTCGAAAGGTGGCGGGTGATAGCAGACCGGCAAAACCCTGTCTACCCGCGGGTTTTAACTGTTTTGGGGGCAACCAGCCCCCCCAAACGGCCCGCCGGAGAAACCAGCCTTTTACTTGGCCGGAGGGGCGCTTAGCGCCATATTGCATGCCATGGCTATCCTGAAAATCGCTCGCATGGGCCACCCGGTCCTGGGGACCGTGGCGGCCCCCGTTTCGGACCCCACGGCCCCGGAAATCCGCCGTCTGATCAATGACATGGTCGAAACCATGGCCGACGCCAATGGGGCTGGACTGGCCGCCCCCCAGGTCCATGTGCCCCTGCGGGTGGTGGTGTTCCAAGCGCCTGGCGAGCGGAGCGAGCCATCAAAAACAGGCGAGCGGCCCCCCGCCTCCGGCCAGGCCGGGGAGGAAGCATTCGACCACACCGCCCCACTGACCGTGCTGATCAACCCTGAAATCGCGGTGATGGACCTCAAGGCCGAAGGCGGCTGGGAAGGCTGCCTGTCTGTGCCCGGCCTGCGCGGCTGGGTCGAGCGGCCAGCCCATATCCGCTATCGGGGTTTCGGCCTGGATGGCAGGCTGATCGAGCGGTCGGCCCGGGGTTTCCATGCCCGGGTGGTGCAGCATGAATGCGACCATCTGGACGGACGGCTCTATCCTTCGCGGATGACTGATCTGAGCAGGCTGGTGTTCGAATCGGAAATCCGCCACTTCATGGCCCCGGCATGAGCGACGCGCCGAGGAAGAAAAAAGCGGCGCCGCGAAAGGTGAAGCCCAACGTGGAAGCCCAAACGGAAAACAAGTCGGAAATCCCGAGCGACGACACGTTGAAGGCAGCGGTGCTGAGTGCCGCCCTGCCCCACGCCGCCTTTGACGGCTTCACGGACAAGGTGCTGGAGACGGCGGGCAAAGAGGCCGGCGTGCGTGGCACGGAACTGACGCGCCTGTTCCCGGAAGGGCCGCTGGCGCTGGTCGAATTTTATTCCGCCGCTGTCGACAGGGAGATGGAAGAGCGGCTGGCGGCGATGGACCTGCCTGCGATGAAAATCCGCGCCCGCATCGCCGAGGCGGTGAAAACGCGGCTCGCCATCCTGAAGCGCCACAAGGAAGCGGCCCGCCGCGCCGCCGCGCTGCTATCACTGCCCATGCATGCCGGGCTGGCGGCGCGGCTGATGTATCGCAGCGTCGATGCCATGTGGCGGGCGGCGGGCGACACTGCAACCGATTTCAACTTCTACAGCAAGCGCGGGATTCTCGCGGGCGTCTATGGTTCGACACTGGTGCGCTGGTTCGCCGATGCGTCCGCCGATGAAGCCGCCACCAACGAATTTCTTGCCGCCCGCATCGAAAACGTGATGCAGTTCGAGAAATTCAAGGCCAAGGCGAAGGAAGCTTTTGCGAACTTCCCGGCTTTCGCCGACTGGGTGAAAACGAAAAAATAATCGCGGGGTGTCACACATGCGTTGGGGTTGCCTGATCTTCACCTTGACGCTGGCAACGGGAGCGCAGGCGCAGAACCTGCCCATGCCGGGCACACCATCCGACAATCTCGCCACGGCAAAAGTCTTCGATCCCGCATCGTTGCCGGTGATGCACAATCCCAATGGCAGCGAGTGGCGCGATATCGTGCCGTCGGGCAAGCTGGCCACAGGCGAGCCGGTGCACATACATTCCTCGATGCAGCCGGGTGGCACGCCGCCAGGCGCGGCGCACACAATCGAACATTCCGAATTCATCCTGGTGACGGAAGGCACGCTGGAAATCACGCATGACGGCAAGACCGAGCGCGCGGGTCCGGGCGGGGTGATCTATGTCGCCTATGGCACCCTGCACCAGGCACGCAATGCCGGACCCGGGCCGGTTCGCTACACCGTCATCGCCATTGGCGGCGACGCGAAATGATCAGGGAGAACACGATGGATGGTATCGATCGCCGCGATCTGTTCGCGGCCTTTTCAGCCTTCGCGGCAATGGCGGCGGCCACAGATGGGGCAGAAGCGCAGACGCCGAGGCAGGGCCGCATGACGACAAAGCAATTGTCGGCCTCAAAGGTGATCCGCTATGCCGACCTGCCGGTGGTGAAGCTGGATAATGGCGGCCAGCAGCGCCCGGTGATGTCGGGCACGCTGCCGACCGGCGAGTTCGTCGAGATTCACGAGACCGTGCTGCCGCCGGGCAAGACGCCGCATCCGCCGCACAGGCATCCCAACAGCGAATGGCTGTTCATCCAGAGCGGCAAGCTGGAATACAACGACAATGGCAAGATCGTTCCGGTGGGGCCGGGCGACATTGTCTTCAGCGCCTCCAATGTCAGCCATGGGCTGAACAATGTCGGGACGGCGCCGGCAACCTACATCGTCTTTTCGGTGTCGAAGCAGTTGCCGGGCTAGAGTGCCGCGAACAGCCGCTGGGCTTCGGCCCAGTCCCCGACCAGCCGGTGCGCGCCCGCCTCGACCAGCAACGCGCACATATGCTCGTCCATGTGCGCACCGCCAGAAAAGCCCCACACCGTCATGCCGGCGGCCAGCCCCGCCTTCACGCCATTGACGCTGTCCTCGATCACCAGGCAGCACGCGGGCGGCACGCCAAGCTGGGCTGCGGCATGCAGGAAAAGATCGGGCGCGGGCTTGGCATCGGCGACATGCTCTGCGGAATAGATATGCGGATCGAAGCCGTCCCGCAGGCCGAAGCGCTTCAGCTTGTGATCCAGCGCCTTGCTGCTGCTGGAACTGGCGACGGCCTTGGGCAAACGCACATGGCCGACGGCCTCCAGCGCCCCCGGCACAGCCCGCAGTTCCCGCTCGAACCGTTCCAACACCCGTGCTTTCATGCGCGAGCGCAACTCGGCGATGATGGAGCGTCCCAGCCTTTCGTGCGCCTCTACGTCCAGCGCGGCGTAAAAGGCGTTGTCGCTCATGCCCATGAAACGCGCCTTGAAGGGACGGCTCTCATAGACAAGGCCGAACTCGGCCAGCACTTCGAGTTCAACGGCGTGGAACAGCACTTCGCTATCCACCAGCACGCCATCGCAATCGAATATGACCGCCCCGAACATGCGAGGGCCTATAGCCCGCACGCCTTCGCGCCCGCCAGACACGAAATACGACCGTTTTCCCTTAAAGCAACTCCGCGATCTGCACGGCGTTCAAGGCCGCACCCTTCAACAGCTGGTCTGCGGCGACGAACATGCTGATAGACCGTCCGCTGGGATCGGACAGATCCTTGCGGATGCGGCCGGCCAATACATCGCCCTGGCCGCTCGCATCCTTGGGCATGGGGAAGTAATTGTTGGCCCAGTCGTCCACCAGTTTTACGCCCGGCGCCTTGGCCAGCAGGGCCCGCACCTCTTCGGGGGTGATCGGACGTTCGCACTCGAAGGTCATCGAGACGGAATGGGCGCGCAGCACCGGCACACGGATGCAGGTGGCGGAGACGGCGATGGCCTCGTCCTCGAAGATTTTCCTGGTCTCCTTGATGACCTTGGTCTCTTCGTCATTGTATCCGGTCGCCATGTCGATGGCGGTGTTGTGGCTGAAGAGATTGAAGGCATAAGGGTACTTCACCACCTTGGGCTCATAGACCTTGCCTTCGAGATAGGCGCGGGTGGATTGCTCCAGCTCCTCCATCAGCGCCGCGCCGCCGCCGGAAGCGGCCTGGTAGGTGGAGACGATCAGGCGTTTCACCCGGTTGACCTGGTGCACCGGCCATAGCGGCACCAGCGAGGTGATGGCGGCGCAGTTGGGATTGGCGATGATGCCCTTGTGATCGGCGATGCGGTGGCTGTTGATCTCCGGCACCACCAGCGGAATGGCGGGATCGGCGCGGAAGGCCGAGGAATTGTCCACCACCACGGCGCCCGCCTTCACGGCGATGGGCGCATACTGCTTGGAGATGCCCGAACCTGCCGAGAACAGGGCGATATCGACGCCGTCGAAGCTGTCGTCCTTCAATTCCTCGATGGTGAGTTCCTGCCCGCGGAATTGCTGCTTCTGTCCAGCCGAACGGGCGGATGCCAGAAGCTTCAGCGAGGTGAGCGGAATGCCGCGGCTTTCGATGCAACCGACGAATTCGCGGCCGACGGCGCCGGTGGCGCCCACAATGGCAACAGTCTTGTTCTTCACGTGTGTCTTCCTTTTCGGCAACAAAAAAGCCCCGTCCAGTCTGGAGCGGGGCTTGGGTCTTCGGTTCGCCTTGATCTAAGCGCGCACGACAGCCCCAGCCCCGATGGGCTTGGTGGTCGTGGTGGCACGCTTGAGCAGGGCGATCATTGCGGCGGCAGGGCTTTCAATTCCATGTCGATGGCCGCCAGCTTGTCCGGGGTCACCTGGTCCGGCACATACTGCACGATATCCGGCAGGGTCAAGTCGCGGCCCTGGTCGATCTGCGGATTGACGGCGATATAGGGCAGGTATTTCACGAAAATCGCCTTCAGGGCGGGCTTGTCCAGCAGGTCGGCGATCTTGGTCGTCGCCACCGTGTAAGTCGGCGTGGCCGCGGCAGGCGCAGGCGTCTGGGCCAGCGCCGGACCGGCAAAAAGCGCCATGAATGTGAAGGCGATCAGCGTTTTTTTCATCTCTGTCTCCCGGTTTCGGCGAGATTGCCACAGCTGCCGCGGCGCCGCTAGCGCCCCAGTGGCTTGAGCCGGGTGATGTGTCCCATCTTGCGCCCCGGCTTGGCGTCCGCCTTGCCATAGAGATGCAGCGCCCCGGACCGGGCCAGGCTTTCCCAGGCCCGCACCTCGTCGCCGATGATGTTTTCCATCACCGCATCGGCATGGCGTTCGGCTGAACCCAGCGGCCAGCCCGCCACGGCGCGGATATGCTGCTCGAACTGGGAACAGGCGCAGGCTTCCAGCGTCCAGTGACCGGTATTGTGAACCCGCGGCGCGATCTCGTTGACAATGAGGCCGCCGTCCTTGCCCACGAACAGCTCCACCGCCAGTACGCCGGCATAGTCGAGCGCGTCCGCGATCTTTTTCGCGATGGCCTTGGCCTCTTCGACCTGCGCCGGCGTCAGCCGTCCCGGCACGCTGGAACGGCGCAGGATGTGATGCTCATGCACATTCTCCGGCGGATCGTATGCCGCAAAACTGCCATCGGCGCCCCGCGCCGCCACCACCGATGCCTCGTAAGCGAATTCGACAAAGCCTTCCAGAATGCAGGGCGCGCCGCCCAACGCCTGAAAGGCCAGCGCCGCATCATCGGCGCTGATGGCGCGCATCTGGCCCTTGCCGTCATAGCCAAGACGGCGTGTCTTCAAGATCCCTTCACCGGTCAGCCTGCCGAATGCTTCGCGCGCCTGCTGCGGCGACGAAACCTCGAAGAAGGGCGCGGTCTTCAGGCCCAGCCCCGCGACAAAATTTTTCTCGATGAGGCGGTCCTGCGTCGTCGCGAGGGCTTTCGCGCCGGGGCGCACCGGCACCAGCCCGCCCAGAAATTCCACCGCGTCGGCGGGAATGTTCTCGAACTCAAAGGTGACGGCACTGCAGACATTGGCCAGCCCCGACAGGGTGGCGCGGTCATCATAAGGCGCCACCAGTTGCAGCGGCGTCACCTGGAAGGCGGGCACATCGGGCAAATCGCTGTAGATCAGCGCCTTCAGTCCCAGCCGCGACGCCGCCAGCGCCATCATGCGGCCAAGCTGGCCGCCGCCGATGATGCCGATGGTGCCACCCGGCGGAACAGGCTTGTCGAGGGTCTTCATCATTTCGGTTTCTTGGCAACCGAACGCGTCTGCTTCGCGCGCCAGGCATCGAGGCGCTTCTTCAGCGCGGCATCGGCGAGGCCGAGAATCGCGGCGGCATGGAGCGCGGCGTTCTTGGCGCCCGCTTCGCCGATCGCAAAGGTCGCCACCGGCACCCCGCCCGGCATCTGGGCGATGGAGAGCAGGCTGTCCAGGCCCTTGAGGGTGCGGCTTTGCACCGGCACACCCAGCACCGGCAGCGTCGTCATCGAGGCCACCATGCCGGGCAGATGCGCCGCACCGCCCGCACCGGCAATGATGACCTTTAGCCCGCGGCCGTCCGCGCCCTTGGCATAATCGGCCATGCGGTCCGGCGTGCGATGGGCCGAGATGATGCGGCTTTCATGGGCCACGCCCAGCACCCCCAGCATGTCGGCGGCCGCCTTCAGGGTGGGCCAGTCGGACTGGCTGCCCATGATGATTCCAACCAAGGGCGCCTTGGCGCCCGTTCTTCTGACAAGAGGGGGTGATTTGCGGGCCATGGTCTTTTTGGGTGGGGTTACTGCGGAAAGGGCGGGAGTATAGGGGGCAAAAACCCTCAGGAAAGGGGCTTTTTGGCTGTTGTTAACCATTCATTGGGATTCATAAACACAATCTTAAGCCCGTTCTGCCAGTCTTGAAGGGCCGACCATGAAAGTCGAACGCACCACCGCTGCCCGCGCGCCCCGCCAGGTTGCGGCGGCGTATCGCCGTGCCATCGAGGCCAGTGACGGCATCGAGCCCGTCGATCCGGTTCCCGCCAGCGTGCTGGGCATTCCCGAAGCCGAATTCACCCCCCGGGTGCGCGACGCCATCATGGGCCTGATGAGCGAGGTCGACAATCTGCGTCGCGAATTGGGCGACACCCGCAAGCGCCTGGACGAAGTCGAGAAGACCGCCGATCAGGATGGCCTGCTGCCCCTGCTCAACCGCCGCGCCTTTGTGCGCGAACTGACCCGCTACATCGCCTTCACCGGCCGCTACAACACGCCGGCCTCGCTGATCTATTTCGACCTCAACCACATGAAGAAGGTCAACGACACCCATGGCCATGCCGCGGGCGATGCCATGTTGAAGCATTTCGCCGAGGTGCTGCAGGCGCATGTGCGCGACAGCGACAGTGTCGGGCGGCTGGGCGGCGATGAGTTCGGCGTCTTGCTTTCGCACGCGAACCAGGACCAGGCGCTGAAAAAGGCCGACGCCCTGGCCGAGGCATTGCAGAAAAAGCCGGTGGCCTGGAACGGGCAGCAGATCGATGTTTCCTTCGCCTATGGCGCCTTCGAACTGAAGGCCGGCGACAATGCCGACATCGCCATCGCCCGCGCCGACGAGGCGATGTACCGGCACAAGAAGGCCGGACGCAGCGCGGCGGAGTAGCGCCCGGCGCGGCTTTTGCCGGCATCGGCACGGCAGGAACGGCTCGCACGTCACGGACGATAATGACGTGCCGCGAGCCCTGCGCCTTGCGCCGGGCGATTTGCGCTTCCGCCAGCCAAAGGATGGCCCTGGCGCGCCGCAGAAATGCCCGGACCTGTGCGTGCGGGCCGCGCGCGCTGTAGCGGCCGTGGCGCAGGCGGTTGCGATTGCCGGGCTGGCCACCCCGCTTCCGTTTAAGCCTCAGTACCGGCCTGACATTCGCATCCATTCGAACCACCAAAACCCGGCACCCCCTCCCCGGGTGCCCATGCTGCATCACCAGCCGCCATCATAGGCGGCGGCTGCGCGTGGACGAAGATGTGGGGATAGGCGTCGCTGCGGTTTCAGGCCTCAAGCCGAGGCCGCATCAGGCGAAAATAATTTTGGGCGGGCGGGGATAGGCTGCCGAATGGCTGATTCAAGCCGCATCAGGAAAATATCAAGAAAAAGGCCGGGCTTTCGCCCGGCCTTTTCCTTTCCTCGCTCACTCTCCATGGCCGGCCTTGATCCGCCCATGGTGAAAATGGGTTCAGGCCATCGCTTTCTGCAAATTCTCGTCGACCTTGTCGAGGAAGCCTTCGGTGGTCAGCCACTTCTGGTCGGGCCCGACCAGAAGTGCCAGGTCCTTGGTCATGTCGCCGCTTTCGACGGTGGCGACGGTGACCTCTTCCAGCTTCAGCGCGAACTTGGCCAGCTTGTCGTTGCCGTCCAGCTTGGCGCGATGGGCCAGGCCGCGGGTCCAGGCGAAGATCGAGGCGATGGAGTTGGTCGAGGTCGCCTTGCCCTTCTGGTGTTCGCGGTAATGGCGCGTCACCGTGCCGTGCGCGGCCTCGGCTTCCACCGTCTTGCCGTCGGGCGTCAGCAGCACGGAGGTCATCAGGCCGAGACTGCCAAAGCCCTGCGCCACCGTGTCGGACTGGACGTCGCCATCGTAATTCTTGCAGGCCCAGATATAGCCGCCGCTCCACTTCAGGGCGCTCGCCACCATGTCGTCGATCAGGCGGTGTTCATAGGTAATGCCCAGCTCCTTGAACTGCGCCGCGAATTCCTTGTCGAAGACTTCCTGGAACAGGTCCTTGAAGCGGCCGTCATAGGCCTTGAGGATGGTGTTCTTGGTCGACAGGTATACCGGCCATTTGCGCATCACGCCGTAATTCAGCGAGGCGCGGGCGAAATCGCGGATCGAGTCGTCGAGGTTGTACATCGCCATGGCGACGCCGGCGCCGGGCGACTTGAAGACTTCATGCTCGATGGTCTTGCCGTCTTCGCCGACGAACTTGATGGTCAGCGTGCCCTTGCCGGGGAAGCGGAAATCGGTGGCGCGGTACTGGTCGCCAAAGGCGTGGCGGCCGACCACGATCGGCTGGGTCCAGCCCGGCACCAGGCGCGGCACGTTCTTGCAGATGATCGGCTCGCGGAAGATCACGCCGCCGAGGATGTTGCGGATCGTGCCGTTCGGCGACTTCCACATCTCCTTGAGGTTGAACTCCTTCACCCGGGCCTCGTCCGGGGTGATGGTGGCGCACTTGACGCCGACACCGTGCTTCTTGATCGCCTCGGCGGCCTCGATCGTCACCTTGTCGTTGGTGGCATCGCGATGCTCGACCCCGAGGTCGTAGTATTCGAGCGGAACGTC
>Ga0316227_1001995_pt1 | contig 19564 bp, 19 predicted proteins | sample TBH18019metaG_FD_206012 | JGI IMG/M metagenome (GOLD analysis project Ga0316227, IMG submission 206012) | Freshwater microbial communities from Trout Bog Lake, Wisconsin, USA - TBH18019 | ecosystem: Environmental > Aquatic > Freshwater > Lake > Hypolimnion/Profundal zone | place: USA: Wisconsin... | reverse complement strand
AACCGATCCTGGCCTCCCGGGAACTGAACCCCCAGGGCAGCCGGGTGCCGCTCGGCAACCTGGAGATCGGCGGCGAAGCCCTGGCCCTGGTGGCCGGGCCCTGCTCGGTGGAGGACCGGGAGCAGATCTTCTCCACGGCGCGCTTCGTGGCGGCCTACGGGGCCACGGCCCTGCGCGGCGGCGCCTACAAGCCGCGCACCTCGCCCTACGCCTTCCAGGGCCTGGGCCAGCCCGGGGTCGAGCTGCTGCGCGAGGCGGGCGACGCCGCCGGCCTGCCGGTGATCAGCGAGGTGATGGACCCGGGCGACGTGGAGGCCATGGCGCCGTTCGTGGACTGCTTCCAGATCGGCGCCCGCAACATGTCCAACGGCCCGCTGCTCAAGGCCGTGGGCAAGGCCGGCAAGCCGGTGCTGCTCAAGCGCGGCCCCTCGGCCACGCTGGCCGAATTCGTCCTGGCCGCCGAGTACATCCTGCTGGAGGGCAATGCCCAGGTGATCCTGTGCGAGCGGGGCATCCGCACCTTCGAGACCGCCACCCGCAACACCCTGGACCTCAACGCCATCCCGGTGCTGAAGAGCATGACCCACCTGCCGGTGGTGGTGGATCCCTCCCACGGCACCGGGCGCCGGGACGCGGTGGCCCCCATGGCCCGGGCCGCGGTGGCCGCCGGCGCCGACGGCATCGTGGTGGAGGTGCACCCGGACCCCTCCCGCGCCCTGTCCGACGGCGACCAGTCGCTGCACCTGCCGGAATTCCGCCGGCTGGCCGAGGAGCTGCGGCCGGTGGCCGAGGCGGTGGGCCGCCGGCTGGACCTGCCCGAAACCCTGCCGTTCGCCCCCAACCAGGTCCCGCTCATCCGCCGGGCCCTGGGCTGGGGCGGATCCCGCTGACCGTCCATCCCGTCCCCCTGGAGTCGACCATGCCGAACCCCTTCGAACTTTCAGCCTCGCTTTCCCTCGGTGAAGCGCGCGCCTTCATGGAGGCCTGCCTTGACCCCGCATCGGATCCCAGGGCGGTGGGCGACGCCCTGCTGGCGCTCAACCAGCGGCCGCTGCAGGGCACCGAGCTGACCGCCTTCGCCCAGGTGCTCACCGAACGCGCCACCCCGTTCACCGCCGGGGTGCATCCGACCCTGGACACCTGCGGCACCGGCGGCGACGCCCGCCAGGGCGTGCACACCGCCAACCTTTCCACCCTGTCGGCCCTGGCCCTGGCCCAGATGGGCGTCGACATCGTCAAGCACGGCAGCCGCGCCGCCAGCTCCCTGTGCGGCTCCGCCGACCTGCTGGAGGCCCTGGGCCTGGACCTGGACCGGCCCCGGGAGCTGGTGGAGGCGGACCTGGCGCGCAGCCACTTCGCCTTCCTGTTCGCGCCCCGGTTTCATCCGGTGCTGGGCCGGATGGTGCCGATCCGCAGGGCCCTGGCCGTGCCCACCGTGTTCAACATGCTCGGGCCGCTGCTGAACCCGGCCCGGCCGGACTACCAGGTGCTGGGCGTGGCCCGGGAGGAATGGATCGAGCCGGTGGCCACCGCCCTGGCGGCCGGGGGCCTGCGCGGCGCCCTGGTGGTGCACGGGCTCACCGCCGACGGCCTGGGCATGGACGAGGCCTCCCTGGAAGGCCCCACCCTCCTGCAGCCGGTGCGGGAGGGGCGGCTGCAGCCGATGGTGCGGATCCTGCCGGCCCAGACCGGCGTGCGCAGCACGCCGCCGGCCCGGGCCGCCGCTTCCAAGGCGGCCTGCGTGGCCCTGGCCGAGGGGCTGGCCGGGGGCCGGTACCACCCGGACTTCAGTCCGCGGGTGGCCGAGGAGGTGGCCCTGCAGGCCGCGCTGGGCCTGCTGCTGGTCCGGGAACTGGAGTTCGCCGCGCTGCCGGCGCTGGTGGCCGAAGCCCGCGCCACCCTGCTCCAGGGCCTGCACCTGCCCACCCTGCTCGCGCTCGCCGCCTAGGAGACCTGATGGATTTCCCGCCCTCTCCCGAAACCCTGCTCCAGGGCGCCAGTTCCCTGGGCATCCTGAAGGACCTGCTGGCCTCGGAACTGGTCCGCGCGCGCGGGATCACCGCCCGCTCCCCGTTCCGGAACCGGCCCCAGCGGGGCATGGGCCCGTTCGAGGCGGCGCTGCGTCATGGGCCGCTGCCGGTCATCGCCGAATTCAAGCGCGGCTCGCCTTCCCTGGGGCCGTTCGCCGCCGGGGCCGACATCCATGAACGGCTGGCCGGCTATGCCCGGGGCGGGGCGGCGGCCTGCTCCATCCTGGCCGAACCGGCCCGCTTCCTGGGCGCTCCCGAGGATTTCGCCAAGGCCAGGGCTTTCGGCCTGCCACTGCTCTACAAGGGCTTCGTCTGCACCGAGGCGCACCTGGAGGAGGCGGTGGCCCTGGGCGCCCAGGCGGTGCTGCTGATCACCCGGCTGCTGGGCGACCACCTGCCGGGCTTCGTCGCCGCCGCCCGGGTGCGCGGGCTGGAGCCGCTGGTGGAGGTGCACGGGCCGGGCGAGATCATCGCGGTGCAGGCGTCCTGCGTGCGCATGGTGGGCTGGAACGCCCGGGACCTGGCCGACTTCTCCGTGCGCAAGGCCCCGGCCGCCCTGTTGCGGGAGGCCTTCCCGGGAGCCCTGCTGATCCGGGAATCCGGCCTGCGCACGGCGGAGGACGCCAACGCCGCCCTGGCCGAGGGTTTCGACGCCGTGCTGATCGGCGAAGCGCTCATGCGCGCGCCCGACCCGGCCGGCTTCCTGGCCGGGATCCGCAAGCCGGCGGTGCGTTCATGATGGCCAAGGTCTGCGGCCTCACCTGCGCCGCGGACGTGGCCATGGTGCTGGCGGCGGGCGCGGACCTGCTGGGCTTCCTGCACCATCCCGCCAGCCCCAGGCACTGCCCGGACTTGCGGCTGGTGCGCCTGGCCGGGGACCGGGCCATCCTGGTCGCCGTGGCCGGCAGCGCGGAAGGCCTGCTGGAGCTGGCCCGGCAGGCCGGGGCCGGCTGGGTCCAGCCCTACCTGCCGGCCCCGGAGCGGGCCCGGGCGGTGGCCCTGCTCCACGCCGAGGGCCGGCGCGTGCTGCTGCCCTGGCCGGACGAGCCGGACCAGACCGCGTCGGCGGCCGATCTCTACCTCTGGGAGGCCAGCCCCCGGGTCACCGGCCTGCTGGGCGGGTCCGGCCAGGGCCACCCCATGGCGCACCCCCCGCCGGGCCCGTTCCTGCTGGGCGGCGGCCTGCACGGCGCCGTCCTGGCGGCGCGCCTGGCCCACCTGGAACCGCGCTCCGGCTGCCGTGGGTTCGACGCGGCCAGCCGGCTGGAACGCGTTCCCGGCCGCAAGGACCCCGCCCTGGTGGCAAGCTTTGTCCACAACGCCCACGAACTGGAGTAGACCTTGAACCCACCCGCGCCGACCGAATTCCGCCTGCCCAGCCGCTACGGGCCCATGGGCCTGGGCGGCTGCTACGCCCCGGAAACCCTGATGCAGCCGCTGCTGGAGCTGGAGGCCGCGTTCCTGGACGCCCAGGCCGATCCGGCCTTCGTGGCCGAACTGAAGGAGCAACTGCGCGCCTTCGTGGGCCGGCCCACCGCGCTCACCAAGGCGCCGCGCCTGGCCCAGGCGGTGGGGCTCAAGGCGCTCTACCTCAAGCGCGAGGATTTGGCCCACACCGGCGCGCACAAGATCAACAACGCCCTGGCCCAGGCTTTGCTGGCCCGGCGCATGGGCAAGCAGGAGATCATCGCCGAGACCGGGGCGGGTCAGCACGGCGTGGCCACCGCCGCGGCCTGCGCCCGCCTGGGCCTGTCCTGCACCGTCTACATGGGCAGCGTGGACATGGCGCGGCAGGCGCCGAACGTGGCGCGCATGCGGCTGTTCGGCGCCAAGGTGGTGCCGGTGGAGGCCGGGCAGCGGACCCTGAAGGAGGCGGTCAACGAGGCCCTGCGGGCCTGGGCCGGCCGCTGCGAACGGGCCCACTACATCCTGGGTTCGGCCCTGGGGCCGCACCCGTTCCCGCTCATGGTGCGCACCTTCCAGTCGGTCATCGGCGCGGAGGCCCGGGCCCAGGTGCTGGAGCTGGACGGCGCGCTGCCCGACGCGGTGGTGGCCTGCGCCGGCGGCGGCAGCAACGGGCTGGGCCTGATGGTGCCGTTCCTGGACGACCCGGTGCGCCTGGTGGCGGTGGAGGGCGGCGGCCACGGCGAAGCCACCGGCGAGCACGCGGCGCGCAGCTTCGGCGGCCGGATCGGCGTGCTGCACGGCTGCCGCAGCCTGCTGCTGCAGGACGAGCACGGCTGGACCGCCGAGACCGCCAGCATCAGCGCCGGTCTCGACTATCCGTCCATGGGGCCGGAGCTGGCCGCGCTCATCCTGGCCGGGCGGATCGAGGGCCGGCGCGCCTCGGACCAGGAAGCCCTGGCGGCGGCCGAGGCCCTCGCCCGGCTTGAAGGCATCCTGCCGGCGCTGGAATCCAGCCACGCCCTGGCGCATCTGCGGACGCTCGCCGGCAGCGGCGCCGGCACCGTCCTGCTCGGCCTGTCCGGCCGCGGCGACAAGGACCTCGCCACCTTCCAAAGGGAGCTGTGACATGGAACCGATCCTGCCCTTCATCACCGCCGGCGACCCCGACCTGGCTGCGCTGCCCGGCCTGCTGGCGGCCTTCGCCGCCGCCGGGGTGCGCACCCTGGAACTGGGTCTGCCGCATTCCGATCCGGTGGCCGACGGTCCGGTGCTGCAGGCCGCGGCCCAGCGGGCCCTGGCCGGCGGCGCTGCGCCGCGGCGGGTGCTGGAGCTGCTGGCCCAGCCCGGGCCCAGCCCCGACCTGGTGCTGTTCACCTACTTCAACCCACTGCTGCAACTGGGCGATGACCTGCTGCCCCTGCTGCGCCGCACCCCGGTGCGGGCCCTGCTGGTGGTGGACCTGCCGCCCGGGGAGGAGCCGGAGTGGGAGGCCGGCCTGCGCGGCGCGGGCTACCCGATCGTGCCGCTGCTGAGCCCCACCACGCCGCCGGAGCGGGCGCGGCTGCTCCTGGCGGCGCGGCCCGATCCGGGGCCGGACCACCCGTTCGCCCAGCGCTTCGCCTACGTGGTGGCCCGCCTGGGGGTGACCGGGGACGGCCAGGCCCCGCCGCTGGAGCCGGTCCGGGCGCGCATCCGGGCCCTGCGCGAGCTCACCGGCCGGCCCCTGGCCGTGGGCTTCGGCCTGGACCATCCGGACCTGCTGGACCGGGTGCGGGCCCTGGGCGCCACCCCGGTGATCGGCTCGGCCCTGGTGCAGGCGCTGCACGACGGCCGGACCGTGGCCGAGTTCATCGGCCCGCGCATGCCTAGGATTGGTTCATCATAACCCTTCCTGCACTTCCGCGATCTTCCAATCCCCGTCCCGGCGTTGCCACCGGATCACCAGCGAACGGCGCGAGCCCTCCGCCGGCAGCAGCTCGGACCCGGTCCGGCCGGTGAGCAGCAGCTGGACGTTCTGCATGGCCTGGTTGTCCCGCACCGCCACCTGCTGGGCGACGACAGTCACCCCGACCTTCTCCCGGCGCAGCAGGGCCGTGAGGTACAGCCGCGCACCGGCCCGGTCCATGCCATCCGGACCGGTGAACCCGGCGCTGAGCCGGTCCACGGCGCCCGCCGCGTCCCCGGCCTCCACCGCCCGCACGCAGGTCTCAAAGGCCCGGCGGATCTGGGTCTCGGGAGCATCCCGGGAGCAGCCCAGGAGGGAGAGCAGCAGGCCCAGCATCAGGCAGCGGCGCATGGCGGGCCCTCCCGGACCCTATTCTACTGGTAGATGCCGCAGCGGATCACCAGGTGCGGTCTCCCCCTTGCCCGCCGCGTCCAGGCCCGCGGCCGCCTGCTTCTGGCTGATCACGCGCAGGGCGTGGGTGGCCGGATCCAGCACGACGATGGCGGCGATGCTCAACTCAGGGTCGGAGCCGTGCAGCTGGTCGAACTGCTGGCTCAGGCCTGCGGTTGGCCTTCCTTCAGCAGCGCGGAGAGGGCCTTGAACCCGGCGTGATCCTTGTCGCGGGCCCATTCGAAGGCCACGGATTCGTGGTTGGTGAGGGTGGCGCCCGCGGCCGCCATGCGCTCGAGCGCGTGCTGGCGGTATTCCGCCCCGCGTCCGCTGACCCCATCCCAGCAGACGTGCACCTGGTGGCCCGCTTCGAGCAGCTGAAGGACGGTCTGGACCACGCAGACGTGGGCTTCGATCCCCGCCACCACGATCTGCCGGCGCTCGGGGGCCAGGCCCGGCCGGGCCCGCTCCAGGACCTCGGTGAAGCCCGGGTCGCCGCAGCAGCTGAAGGTGTTCTTCGGCACCAGGAAGGTGGGGCATGACAGCCCGTCGAAGCGCTCCCTCAGGCCCGCTTCGGTGGGGCCGAGGCCCCTGGGGTACTGTTCGGTCAGCACCACGGGCACGGCGAACAGGTCGGCGAACCGCATCAGCCGGTGCGCCACCTCCAGCACCATGGCCGAGCGGTGCACCTGGTGCACGAGTTTGCCCTGGAGATCGATCAGGACGAGGGTGCTGCGGCTGGTATCGAGCAGGGGCATGGGATCACTCCGTCAGCGGCCGCGCCGGCGCCGCACCTAGCATCTTGCCAGAGTTCCGGCGGGCCGTTCGTGGCCGCCAGTCCATATTGCAAAATTCAAATAGCACCCCATATTTGCGCGGTTCGCCACTGCCGAGGCGGCACAAGACCGAGCGCGACCGGCTGGCCAGCCAGGTCAAGGAGGTGGTGGCCCAGTACGAAGCGGGTGCCCTGTCGCTCCCGGGCGCCCTGTCCAAGTTCTTGGCCGACTGGCTCACCCGCCACATCAAGGAGGAGGACATGGAGATGATCAGCCGGATGCGGGCCAAGAGCGGCTAGCCGCGCGGCAGGAGAGCGGTGAAGATGGGGGAAGGCTGGGAGCCCCCATGATCCTCGTCATTTCGCCAGCCAAGACCCTGGATTTCACCACGCCGCCGCATACCGGCGTGTTCAGCCAGCCGGATTTCCTGGCCGAGTCGGCCCGTCTGGTGAAGCTATTGCGGGACTTGAGCCTCGAGCAGCTGGCCGCCCTCATGGCGATCTCCGACCCCCTGGCGGCGCTCAACGCCGGGCGGTTCCAGCAGTGGAAGCGGCCGTTCACCCCAGGCAGGGCCAAGCAGGCCGTGCTCGCCTTCGACGGCGACGTGTATGGCGGTCTCGACGCGGCCGGCCTGGACCAGGACGACCTGGATTTCGCCCAGGACCATCTGCGCATCCTTTCCGGCCTGTATGGCTGCCTGCGCCCGCTGGACCTGATCCTGCCCTACCGGCTGGAGATGAAGACCCGCCTGGCCAACGGCCGGGGCAAGGACCTGTATGCCTTCTGGGGCGACCGTCTCACCCGGAGCCTGGACCAGCAGCTGGCGAAACGTTCGGGGGCCCTGGTGAACCTGGCGTCGTCCGAGTATTTCAAGGTCGTCGACCCCAAGGCCCTGGCGGGCCGGATCATCACCCCGGTGTTCGAGGACTGGAGCCGCGGCGAGTACCGGGTGGTCGGCCTGTTCGCCAAGCGGGCCCGGGGCCTGATGTGCCGCTACGCCATCCGCAAGCGGCTGGTGGAGCCTGAGGGGTTGCAGGGATTCAAGGCGGAAGGCTATCGCTTCGACCGCAAGGCCTCATCGGCGGACCGCTGGGTATTCCGCCGAGCAATCTAATATGGAATGGTGAACATGATGCAAATTAAATGTATCGATCATATCGTGCTCCGAGTGGTAGACCTGCCCCGGATGCTCGGGTTTTACCGGGACATCCTGGGCTGCACCGTTGAACGCGAACAGCAAGAGCATGGATTGTTCCAGTTGCGGGCCGGAAGTTCCCTGCTGGACCTGGTGACGGTGGACGGCCCGATGGGACGGCAGGGAGGGGCGGCTCCGGGCCGGGAGGGGCGCAATCTTGACCACCTCTGCTTCAGGGTGGAGCCGTTCGATCCGGCCAGTCTCCAGGCCCACCTGGCCGATCTCGGCGTCGCAACGAAAGGGTTGGCCTCTCGTTATGGAGCGGAAGGCCAGGGCATGTCCTTCTTTGTCGAGGACCCTGAAGGCAACCAGGTCGAACTCAAAGGCCCGCCCACCGATGGGATGACGGCGGGCGACGACAGCGCCGCCGCTCTGGGCTGAACCTGGAACGACTAGCCCAGCAGCATCGCGCTCAGCTCGGTGCCGGCCTGCTCCAGCTGGGCCATCACCCAGGCGGTGCGCGGGTCCGCGGGCTCGGGCAGGGCCGCCGCCTCCAGGTCGGTCCGGGCCTGGGCCAGGGCGGCGGGGTCCGCCGCGCCTTCCACTACTTCGGCCAGGGCCTCCAGGGCCGCTCCGGCGGCCTGGACAAAGGCCCCCAGGCCCGCGATGGCCGGCGCGCCCGGGGCGCAATGGACCGCGGCCACGCTGAGCCCGCGGGTGAGCCGCAGGTTGTGGTTGGCCAGGGCGGCGGCACGTTCGATGCCTTCCTGGCGCAGCTTGGGGTCGCCGGCCATGCGGTTCAGGGAGGAGAACACCAGGCTGTTGGCGCGCTGGGCCTTGCGCTTGACCTGGGTCACCGAGCCCGGGGTCACGCCGGCCGCTTGCGCCAGGCCCAGGCCGAGCCGCTCCAGCAGGACCCGGTTGGCCCTGAGGGCCCCGGCCAGGAGCGGCGGGAAGCGGTCCCGCTCCCACACCGGCCAGAAGCTAAGGGCGGCCAGCAGGGCCAGCAGGCAGCCCGCCAGGGTTTCGCCCAGGCGCTGGAAGGTCAGGGCGATGGACACCGGGCCGGCGGCCTCGAACTGCAGCACGACCAGCAGGGTGATGAAGAACACCGCCACCGCATAGTCGCGCTTCATGTAGTAGGTGAAGGCCCAGCAGACCGCGGCGGTGGCCGCGAGCAGCGTCCATAGCGGCAGGTGCAGCCACAGCAGCACGCTGCCGGCGAGGCCGCCGCAGATGGTGCCCATGGCCCGCTGGGTGGCCCGCTCCCGGGTGGCGCCGTAATCGGGCTGCAGCACCACCATGATGCAGAGCGGGATCCAGTAGCCGTGGGGCAGGTGCCAGAAGCGCCAGGCGAAGGTGCCGGCCATCATCATCGCCGCCAGCCGGAAGGTGAAGCGCACCAGGGCGGGATCGATGTTCAGGCTGAAGTTGAGGGCCGCCGCCAGCGGGCGCAGGGTCCAGGTCTCCAGGTCGAACAGCTCGAACGAGACCGGCCCGCGCTCCGCCGCCCGCTCCATGGCCGCCCGGAGCGCCGCGCGCACCCTGGGCAGCTGGTCCTGCAGGTTGGCCAGGACCTCCTCCAGGTGGGCGCCTTCGGGGGAATCCAGCCGGGCGGTGCGTTCCCGCAACAGCCGCAGCAGGTCGGTCAGCCGCAGCAGGCGCACTTCGAACCGGGCCAGGTGCCCGGCCTGGTGCGAGACCACCGCCACGGCAAGGGACCGGCTGGTGTTGACCAGCGCGGCCAGGACCGAGCGGAACGCGGCCGCCAGCGGCCCGGGTCCGGGCGGCAGCATGACCCGCTCCAGGCTGGGGTTGAGGGCGGTCATCTGGGTCGCCAGGCTGGCCGCGGCGCGGTTCAGCTCCTCCAGTTCGCGCACCAGCGGACGGCTGGTCCGGCCCGGGACGCCGGCCAGCACCTGGCTGGCCTGGTCCAGGGCGGCGCGCAGGGCGTGTTCGCTGGCGGCCACCTGCTCCTGGCGGCGGAACCCGGCGACGCCGTCCACCGGGGGCAGGGCAGCGGCCAGGTCGGCCAGGGCGGTCCAGCTGCCGGCCACGGCGCGCCGGAGCGGGTGCTGGGCCAGGAACGGCCAGAACGCGGCATGCAGCGCCACGCAGCCCAGGGCCCCGGCCAGGGTGGCCTGGGCGGCCTGGAACGGGGTGGCCTCGGCCCGGGGCGAGGCCAGGGCGAGGAAGAACATCAGGGCGCCGGAGCCGGCCACGGCCGGGCCGTATTCCCCCAGGCCATGGCGCCAGGCCCCCGCGCCCAGGGCGATGAGTCCGGTGCCCGCCACCGCCAGGAGCAGGCTGGGGCCTGCCACCGCCCCCAGCCAGGCGGCGCCGGTGAGCACCAGGGCAATGGACAGCAGCAGGCTCAAGCGCAGGGCATAGGCGCCGCGCACGTCCAGCGCGCCGATGGTGTGCCCGGCGAAGGCCGCCAGCACCGCCTGGGTGCCGGTGATGAGTCCCAGGGCCGCCAGCACCAGGGGCACCATGAACGCGGCCGTGGCCCGGAGCGCCCGGCTCACGGCGGGGTCCTGCAGTTCCCGGGCGGCCAGCCTCCTGGCCAGCCGCGGCAGCTCCAGCCCGGGCGCGCCCAAGGTCCGCCTCAAGCCGGGGTCTTGAAGTCCTTGTGCCAGCCCGGGCCACGGGTCCCGGCGCTCCGGGGGCACTTGCTCCGGCACAGGTGGCAGTTGTAGATGCTGAAGTCCCGGCCCGCGTGGACGATGGAGCGGCGCCGGCAGCGGGCCTGGATCACCGTCTTGCCGACCAGGGCGTTCTCGGGGCAGGCGTCCTGGCAGATCCGGCAGCCCTCGGGGCAGGGGCAGCCCTCCAGCGGCTGGTCCGGTTCCAGTTCGGCCGCGGTGAGCACCGCGCCGATGTAGCCCAGGTTGCCCAGCTCCTCGTTCATGAGCAGGGTGTTGCGCCCCAGCCAGCCCAGCCCCGCCAGCTGGGCGGCGTGGCGCATGGACAGGATGCCCATGCCGTGCTGGCTGGCTTCATCCCAGTGCAGGTAGGGGACGTCGCAGGGCAGCGGCACCGCGGGGGCGCCGCGCCGCTCCAGCGCCCGGACCAGATCCAGCCCCAGCCGGTCGAGCTCTGCATAGAGCAGGTAGGCGGTGCTGGAATAGGGCGCGGGGTTGGCGGCCTGGGTGATGGCGGCGGGCATGGCCTTCATGAAGACCACCACGGACTGGCACGCAGGGTAGATGTCCGCCGGGCGGAAGCCCTCCGGCGCGTCGGAAAAACTGTCGGCCCTGGCGATGCCGCACTGTTCGGCGCCCAGGGACAGGGCGATGGCCTTGACCGTAGTCGCATCGATCATCCAGGACTCCCTTGAATGGGACAGTATGGCGGATTTCAGTGCCGAATGGACAGGTAGCGGCGGATAAGCGCGTTGGTGGAGCTGTCGTGGCCGAGCGATCCCGGCGTCTCGAGCTCGGGGATGATCCGCCCGGCCAGCGCCTTGCCCAGTTCCACCCCCCATTGGTCGAAGGAATCCAGGCGCAGGATCGCGCCCTGGGTGAAGACGTTGTGCTCGTACAGGGCCACCAGCTTGCCCAGGGCCGCAGGCGTGAGGCGGTCCAGCAGCAGCAGGCTGGAAGGGCGGTTGCCCGGGAAGGTCCGGTGCGGCACCAGCCAGGCCGGAACCCCTTCCGCCTCCACCTCGTGGGCGGTCTTGCCGAAGGCCAGCGCCTCGGCCTGGGCGAACACGTTGGCCATCAGGATGTCGTGATGCCGGCCCAGGGGATTGAGCGGCTGGCCGAAGGCGATGAAATCGCACGGCACCAGCCGGGTGCCCTGGTGCAGCAGCTGGTAGAAGGAGTGCTGGCCGTTGGTGCCCGGCTCGCCCCAGTAGACCGCCGAGGTCTGGTAGGCCACCTCGGTGCCGTCCAGGGTGACCCGCTTGCCGTTGCTTTCCATGGTCAGCTGCTGGAGGTAGGCGGGAAAGCGCTTGAGGTACTGTTCGTAGGGCAGCACGGCCACCGTCTGGGCGTCGAGGAAGTTGCCGTACCAGATGGCCAGCAGCGCCATGAGGACCGGAAGGTTGCGCTCGAACGGGGCGGTGCGGAAATGCTCGTCCATTTCGTGGAACCCGGCCAGCATCTCCCGGAAGTGCTCGGGGCCGATGGCGATCATGGTGGACAGGCCGATGGCCGAGGTCATGGAGTAGCGGCCGCCGACCCAGTCCCAGAACTCGAACATGTTCGCCGGGTCGATGCCGAACCCGGCCACCGCCTCGGCGTTGGTGGAGACGGCCACGAAGTGGCGGGCCACCGCGGCGGGATCCTTCAGCCTGGCCAGCGCCCAGTCCCGGGCGGCGCCGGCGTTGCTCATGGTCTCCAGGGTGGTGAAGGTCTTGGAGGAGACGATGAACAGCGTCTCCTCGGGGTCCAGGTCGAGGGTGGCTTCGCGGAAATCGGTGGCGTCGACGTTCGAGACGAAGCGCATGGTCAGGTTGCGCTGGCTGTAGTGGCGCAGGGCCTCGTAGGCCATGACCGGGCCCAGGTCGGAGCCGCCGATGCCGATGTTGACGATGTTGCGGATCGGCCTGCCGGTATGCCCCAGCCAGGCCCCCGTGCGCACCTGGTGCGCGAACCCGGCCATGCGGTCCAGCACCGCGTGGACCTCGGGCACCACGTCGACCCCGTCCACCGTGATGACCTGCCCCGCGGGAGCGCGCAGGGCCACATGCAGCACCGCCCGCTGCTCCGTGAGGTTGATCCGCTTGCCCTGGAACATGGCCTCGATCCGGGCGCGCAGGCCCGATTCCTCGGCCAGCCGCAACAGCAGCCCGAGCGTCTCGGCGTTGACCAGATGCTTGGAATAATCCAGATAGATGCCGGCGCCCTCGGCCGTCATGCGTTCGCCGCGCCCGGGCTCCTCGGCGAACAGCCTGCGCAGCTGCAGTTTGCGGGCCTTCGGCAGGTGGGCCTCCAGGGCCTGCCAGGCGGCGAGTTGCGGAAGGGGAATGAGGCTGGTGGTCATAGGGGTACCTGTCTGTCCATTTCAGCAGAATCGGCGCCGCCGTGCCGGAAATTTCATCACGGCGCCGGCGCTTTGGCCAGGCGCGGCGCCACCAGCAGGGCCGCGCCGAAGCAGGCGAAGGCCAGGGTCAGGGTGAGCGGCCGGCCCTGGGGCACGTCCTGCAGCAGCAGCTTGATGGCCGTGACGCCCAGCAGCGGGTACACCATCCAGCCCTGGTCGCCGGCCGGGAGCCAGCGGCCCAGGGCGGCGGCGGCCATCGCCGCCAGCGCCAGCGCCGCGGTGCGCAGCGCGGCCAGGTTTCCGGGGCTGTCCGCCGCCGGAACGGCCAGCAGCGCCAGGGCGGCCAGACCCATCAGGCCCGCCGCGCCCAGGGCGAAGCAGGCCAGCCGCAGCGCCCACGGAGCCGGCCCGGGGCCGCGGCGCGCCAGCAGGATCAGGTGTCCCGCCACCAGCCCGGCCAGGACCACCAGGGGCGGCCAGGGCCATCCGGCCGGAGCGGCCACGAAGGCGCGCCCGATCAGCCCCGGCAGGCCCGAAGCCAGGGCCGCGGCGCTCAGCAGCACGGCGCCGTGCACCACCAGGGAGGGGCGCTGGAAGCGCCGGCCCAGCGCGGCCGCGGCCAGGCCCAGCAGGGCGAAATGCAGGGAGAGCCAGCCGGCCGGAAGCAGGATGGGACTGGACACCAGCAGAAGCAGCAGCGCCAGCAGGGTGAGGAAGCGGAAGTCGGGGCTGCCTTCGGTCTGCCGGCGCACGAAGGTGAAGGCCGCGCCATAGCAGCCCAGGGCGATGGCCAGGCCGGCCAGGCCCAGCGCCGCCGTTCCGGTGCCGGAAGCCTGCGCCACCCGCACCGCGCCGCCGAAGCCGATGGGCAGGATGAGCAGGGTCTGCACCACCTCGAAGGCCCGGACCGAGTGCGGCACGGTCAGGGCCCGGACGACGAAACTGCCCAGGTAGACCACCACCAGCGCCAGGGCCAGGGCCAGGACGGCCGGCGCCGGCAGGTTCCGGGCCAGTTCCGGGGAGCGCGGGGCCACGGCGAGGATGGCCATGCTCAGGATGGCGGCGTCCGCGGCCAGCGCCGCGGGCCAGCGCAACGCCCCGCCGAGCCGCAGGGTGGCCCCGGAGAACAGCAGGAACATGGCGCAGAACACCGGGATGGCCGAGGTGGCGGCCATGAGGGCGAAGCCGGTGCCCAGGCCGGCCAGGGCGACGGTCCAGGCGACCCCTTCGAGGGCGTGGCGCAGCGCCACGGCCATGAGCAGCGCCGTGATCGCCAGGAGGATCGCGGCTGAAGCCGCGGCTGGCAGGACGGCGAACCGGGTGGTGGCCTCCCACAGCAGCGGGTAGGCGATCACCGCGCAGGCGAGGGCGTGGCACGCGGCGTCGAGCGCCCTGGCCTTGGCGCCGGCGCGATGCGCCGCCAGGGCCCACACGACGGCGTAGAGCAGCCCCAGCACCACGCCGGCCAGGCGCGGCAGCTCGCCGCCCTCGGTGCAGACGCGGATGAGGAAGGCCCCGGCCAGCACCAGGGAGGTCCGGCCCAGCAGGCCCAGCACCGCGGCCGGGGCGGTCCGGGCGGCGGCCTCGGGCTGCGGGGCCGCGGGGGCCGGGGTTTCCCGCACGGCGGCGCCCGGCTGCGCCAGGGCCTCCAGGCTGGCGACCCGGTCCTCCAGCTGGCGGAGCAGGGCCATCACCGCCGCTAGCTCGTCCTGCGCGGGTGGACTGCCGGACGCGGGCGCGCTGACTGGACTCTTCATGGCGGCACCCCTGGAAGGAATTCGGATTGGTGATTCTTAAATGGACCTCATTGCACGCATGAAGAAGACACGGGTCAAGTAATAAAAAGGGATTTAAATTAAAAATCCGAGAGCGAATTGCAATTGAGATCAAGTATCAAAAACTGAGGTTTTTTTTGAGTTGTTGACATCCATTCAAAACAACCGAAAGTCTAATCCACCAAGCAATGGGGATGTATTTAAGACTCGAAACCCTGAAACCGCTGGGATGCTTCTGGAGCAGATCATGGTCATCCCCTCATTCCGCCCACCCTCCCGCCGGGCCCTTGCGCTTCTGTGCGGCTGGTTCCTGGTGGGCCTGGCCGGCGTGCGCGCCCAGGACATCCAGGTGCCGCCGCCGCCCTTCACCGAAGGGCTGTTCCCTTGCACCGCCTGCCACGACGGGGTGAACCAGAAGGTCAACCGGACCCGGCGGGAGCTCACGGGCATGCACAGCGACATCATCCTGAAGCACGGCCCGGACAGCCGCTGGTGCCTGGATTGCCACGATCCGCTGAACCGGGACCGGCTGCACCTGGCCAGCGGCGAGCAGATCGAGTTCACGGTCTCCTACGAGCTCTGCGGGCAGTGCCACGGCGAGAAGCTGCGCGACTGGCGGGCCGGGGTGCACGGCAAGCGCACCGGCAGCTGGAGCGGCCAGAAGCAGTACCTGCTCTGCGTCAACTGCCACAATCCGCACACGCCCCATTTCCAGGCGCTCAAGCCGATGCCGCCGCCGCTCAGGCCCGAGGCGATCAGGAAGGGGGGTGCCCTGTGAAGAAGATCGCGACCCTGAAGTCCAGAAGACGCTTCCTGGGCGGCGCCGCGGCCACCATGGCCGGGGCCATGGCCACCCTCACCGGCTGCGGCAGGAACGAGGTGGAGGCCTTCCTCCAGCACAACTTCCGCGAACTTTCCAAGGACGAGCTCAGGCAGGTGATCGCCCGGCTCGAGCAGGACGCCAAACGCAAGTACGGCAAGGAGGTGCGCATCGGCACCGAGCCGGCCCAGCAGGGAGTCATCTTCGGCTACGCCCTGGACCTTTCCCGCTGCATCGGCTGCCGGCGCTGTGTCAAGGCCTGCGTCAAGGAGAACAACCCGTCCCGCGACCCGCAGATCGAATGGATCCGCGTGCTCCAGCTGAACAAGGACGAAGGGGTCGACATCAGCCACGCGGATCCGTACTACAACCCCGAGGAGGTGCCCCAGGAAGGCCACTTCTACATGCCGGTGCAGTGCCACCAGTGCCGCAACGCGCCCTGCACCAAGGTCTGTCCGGTGGGGGCCACCTGGCAGGAGCCCGACGGCATCGTCGTGGTGGACTACAACTGGTGCATCGGCTGCCGCTACTGCATGGCGGCCTGCCCTTACGGGGCGCGCCGTTTCAACTGGGGCGAGCCGGCCATCCCGGCCGCAGAGGTCAATCCGGTCACCCACTACCTGGGCAACCGGCCCCGGCCCAAGGGCGTGGTGGAGAAGTGCACGTTCTGCATCCAGCGCACCCGCAAGGGGCTGTACCCGGCCTGCGTGGAGATCTGTCCCACCGGTTCGCGCAAGTTCGGCAACCTGGCCGATCCCAAGAGCGAGATCCGCTACATCCTCGAGAACAAGCGGGTGTTCATCTTCAAGGAAGACCTGAACACCAAGCCGAAGTTCTTCTATTTCTACGGGGTGTGACCATGTATTCGCTGCGCGCCCTACGACGCTTCGTCCAGGATTCCATCGGCCACATCTTCCAGGGCAACCGCTACTACTACGCCTGGGTGGGCTTCCTGCTGGTGCTGATCGCCGCCGGGGCCGCCGCCTACCTGGGCCAGCTGCGCGACGGCCTGATCGTCACGCACATGCGCGACCAGGTGAGCTGGGGCTTCTACATCGGCAACTTCACCTTCCTGGTGGGGGTGGCCGCCGCCGCCATCATGCTGGTGATCCCGGCCTACGTCTACGACTGGGAACCGATCCGGGAGATCACCATCCTGGGCGAGGTGCTGGCCATCAGCGCCCTGGTCATGTGTCTCTGCTTCGTGATGGTGGACATCGGCCGGCCGGACCGGTTCTGGCACATCATGCCCCTGGTGGGCCGGCTGAACTTCCCCACGTCGCTGCTGGCCTGGGACGTGATCGTCCTGAACATCTACCTGCTGCTGAACTGGTTCGTCGTCACCTACCTGCTGTACTGCGGCTACACCAAAAGGCACTACGTGAAGGCGATCGTGCTGCCGCTGGTGCTGTTCTCCATCCCCATGGCGGTGAGCATCCACTCGGTGACCGCGTTCCTGTTCAACGGACTGGCGGCGCGCCCCTTCTGGAACTCGGCCATCCTGGCGCCGCGCTTCCTCGCCTCGGCATTCTGCTCAGGGCCGGCGATCCTGCTGGTGCTGCTGCAGATCCTGCGCAAGGTGACCAACCTTAAGATCAAGGACGAGGCGATCTTCAAGGTGGCCGAACTGATGGCCTACACCATGGGCTTCACCCTGTTCCTCACCATGGCCGAGGTGTTCAAGGAGTTCTATTCCAACACCGAGCACCTGGTCTACACCAAGTACCTGTGGTTCGGCCTGCAGGGCCACCACACCCTGGTGCCCTACGCCTGGGGCTCGGTGGCCTGCGGGCTGGCGGCCTTCCTGCTGCTGCTGATCCCCCGGACCCGGCACAACTGGGTCGGGCTCAACATCGGCTGCGTGCTGATCTACGCCAGCGTCTACATCGAGAAGGGCATGGGCCTGATCATCCCCGGCCTCACCCCGGATCCCCTGGGCGAGATCTACGTCTACACCCCGTCGGCCACCGAGATCCTGGTGGCGGCCGGGATCTTCGGCATCGGCTTCCTGGTGTTCACCCTGATGCTGAAGGTGGCGGTGCCGATCATGCTGGGCGAACTGACGGTCACGTCCGGTCAACCCGCCCCTGAAGCCGACCCGGATCACCTGGCGCTGGCGAAGCATTGATTCGCCTGATATCACGCAGCGGCGGATGGCCAAAAAGGCGGCTATGTTCTCTGAACCCTTCCCGCGGCAATCCTACTTCGGCGTCTCTGCCAGATCGTACCCCGTACTGCGCCCGCCAGCCGCGGATTTGCGCAGGATCCCTTGGTCCAGCAATCCGGTGATGTCGCGCAGGGCCGTATCCGCTGAACACCTGGCCATGGCAGCCCATTTGCTTGTGGTGAGTTTGCCGTCAAACCCATCGACCAGGCGATTGAGCAGATTCACCTGCCTGGCATTCAGCGGTACGCCGGCGATCCGCTGCCAGAAGCGCGCCTTGGCCAGGACGGCATCGAGACTGTGGTGGGCCTGGCCTACGGCTCGAAGCAGGATGTCGAGGAACCAGGCCAGCCACCCGGTGAGGTCCCCCCGGCCTTTCTGGGTGCGTGCCAGGATCGCGTAGTAGGCCTTGCGATCCCGCTGGATTTGCCCGGAAAGACTGTAGAAACGCTGCGGGCTGCCGTCGGCCCGCGTCAGCAGCAGGTCGCCCATGGCTCGGGCGATGCGGCCATTGCCGTCATCGAACGGATGGAGGGTGACCAACCACAAATGTCCTATTCCGGCATTGATGAGCGAGGGTTCCACCGAAGGGTCATTGACCCAGCGAAGAAACTGCGCCAATTCATGCTCCAGGCGATCTGCCGGCGGCGCTTCATAATGGACCCGCTGGCGGCCGATGGGGCCGGAGACCACCTGCATCGGGCCGCCGGCATCATCCCGCCACCCGCCGGTCCTGATCCGGTGCATCCCGGAATATCCGGTGGGGAAAAGCGCGGCATGCCAACCGAACAAGCGTTCCAAGGTGACGGTTGCGGCGGCATTGACCGTGGCGTCGATCATCATCGCCACCACGCCATCGACGTGGCGGTCCACCGGGGCCAGGGCGCCGATGTCCACACCAAGGCGCCGGGCGATGGAGGACCGCACGGATTGGACATCGAGGTGCTCGCCCTCGATCTCGCTGCTCTTCACCACATCTTCGGTGAGCGCCGCGAGGTTGGACTGCTCGCGCAGGCCCATGCCGACATCGGCCAGGCGCCCCATCAGCATCCCTTGGGCGTGGCTGACTGCGGCCAGGGGGCCGGCGAGCGCAGCCAAGTCATAGCGCCATGTGGGCCAGTCCGCAGCCTGCCAGAGATAGGTATAATCACCGCTATCCATGCGGTGATTATGGGCTTCATGCTGCGCGGGCGCAAGCCATTCACCGCGAATTTTGCGGTTAATAAGTCAGGTATTCTCCGCATGGAGCGTCCGGCGCGCCTCGGCGCTTGACACGCCGGTCCGGCGGGAGAAGATTGCTCTGGTTCCCCAACGGTCTCGCAGCCCGCCACCGGCCTCCCTGGAGGCCACCCGCTTCGCCGCGACCGGCCAGGGGAAGAGGAGGCACCCATGGCCAAGTCCACCGCGTTCACCTTGAACGGCAAGAAGGTGAAAGTGGCCGGTGATCCGGCCCGGATGCTGGTGGACGTGCTGCGCTACCAGCTCGGCCTCACTGGCACCAAGCTGGGCTGCGGCGCCGCGCTGTGCGGCGCCTGCACCGTCCTGGTCGACGACGAGCCGGCCTTCTCCTGCTCCACGCCCCTGGCCGATGTGGCCGGCAAGTCCGTGCTGACCATCGAGGGCCTGGCCCGGGACGGGGTGCTGAACCCGGTCCAGCGCGCCTTCCATGATCAGCACGCCTTCCAGTGCGGCTACTGCACCCCGGGCATGATCCTCGGCGCCTACGCCCTCCTGAAGAAGAAACCCCGGGCCAGCCGGGCCGAGATCATGGCGGAGCTGGAAGGCCACCTGTGCCGGTGCGGCTCGCACCTGCGGATCGTCGCCGCGGTGGAAGCGGCGGGCCGGGAAATGGGAGGTGTCCTGTGAAGCGGCGCGACTTCCTCAAGGCCACCGGCGCGACCGGGCTGTTCATCCTGTTCCGGGCCACCGCCGAGGCCGCGCCCCAGCTGATCCCGAACCGCCCGGCGGGCTACCCCCAGGACTTCAACGCCTACCTGCGCATCGGCCCGGACGGCCGGGTGGGCTGCTTCGTGGGCAAGGTGGAGATGGGCCAGGGCAACATGACCTCGCTGGCCATGCTGGCGGCGGAGGAGCTGGACGTGCCGCTGGAGCGGGTGGACATGCTCATGGGCG